>SL_8KL_010_SEDDRAFT_10000177_pt1 | contig 53382 bp, 47 predicted proteins | sample SodLakKL_010_SED_4_FD_11160 | JGI IMG/M metagenome (IMG submission 11160)
CTGGAGCTGAAGCAGGTTCCAAGGGTTGGGCTGTTCGCCCATTAAAGCGGTACGCGAGCTGGGTTCAGAACGTCGTGAGACAGTTCGGTCCCTATCCGTCGTAGGCGTTAGACACTTGAGAGGTGCTGTTCCCAGTACGAGAGGACCGGAATGGACATACCTATGGTGCATCAGTTGTTCCGCCAGGAGCATAGCTGAGTAGCCATGTATGGCAGGGATAAACGCTGAAAGCATCTAAGCGTGAACCCTCCCTCAAGATAAGGTGTCTCACTCCTTTAAGGAGTTAAAATCCCTGGAAGACTACCAGGTTGATAGGCCGGAGGTGTATTTGCGGTAACGCATTAAGCTGACCGGTACTAATAGATTGATTTCTTCTCTTCCTCCTATGCGTCTTTGAAGGTGTAATCTTTCTCTCTTTCAGCTAAATATCAATCAATATCTCTACTATACCCCATTACTCTTTAGTAACTCTGCTTTTTACCTGGCAGAGCCTTTTTTATTTTATAATCATCATTTTTCGACAAAGCTCGGGTGGTAACCGGCATTTCATCTTTCAGGTGATAATTATGATTACTCCAGATATTGTTATAATGTTATCTATTATTGGCTTAATGTTAATTTTATTTATCTGGGAGCCGATCAGAATTGATTTAATTGCAATTTTGATACCTGTTATTTTAGTTGTTTTAAGACCCTGGACAGGAGTTGATGGTGAAACTGCCATCAGTGGTTTTGCCAACAATGCCACCATTACTATTATGGCTATGTTTATTTTAAGTGAAGGAATACAGAGCAGTGGCGTTGTTCAATTATTAAAGGATAAAATAATTAAATTCACTGGCAAGAGTGAAGCCAGGCAGGTGGGGCTTATTACTGCTATCTCAGGCTCTGTTGCTGGAGTTTTGAATAATACTCCAGTGGTGGCTGTTTTTATTCCCATGGTGACAGACCTAGGTAGAACGACGAAAGTTTCGCCTTCTAAATTATTGATACCTCTTTCCTATGCTTCTACTATGGGAGGAGTGTTGACTCTTATAGGTACCTCAATTAATTTAATTGCCAGTGATATATCTGCTGATTTAATTGGTCGACCTTTTAGATTTTTTGAGTTTACCCCTCTGGGCATTGTTGTATTACTTACCGGGGTCCTTTATTTTATGACTCTAGGGCGCAAAATCTTACCTGATAGAGTTAAGCCAGAAGATGATTTAGTTGATGAATATGAAATGAACCTGTTTATGGCTCAGGTTTTTGTTGAAGAAGATTCACCACTTATAGGAAAGAGCGTAAAGGAGAGTTTTTCTCAGATTAAACTGGATATGGATTTGGTGATGATAACTAGAAATGGTGATGAATTTATTGAACCTCTTGAAGCCAAACAGATAGAGGCTGGAGATGAATTAATCATAAGGTCTGATAGAGAAACATTGAAGGAATTAATGGGACAGCAGGGTTTGAAAATAGTTCCAGATAATCTGGCAGTTAAAGAGTCTCAATTACAAAAACCCACTGAAGGTAGAAAGTTAGTTGAAACTGTTATTACTAATGGTTCTATATTTGCTGATCAGACTTTAGCTGAGATAAATTTTGCCAATAGATATGATTGTAGTATTCTTGCAATTAGAAGAGGTAGCGAATTATCTCATTATAAATTAGATGAAATAGAACTTAAAGCTGGTGATGTTATTTTAATGCTTGTTAATGACCAGACTCTAAAGAGACTTAGAAATCGTCGTGATATTATTGTAGCTAGAGAAATGGAAAGAGAGGATTATTGTCAGGAAAAGATACCGGTCACCTTAGGGATTATGTTTGCAGTTATTTTTCTGGCTGTCTTTGAAATTGTTCCGATATCCATTTCTGCTCTTGGAGGAGTAATTGCAATGGTTTTAACGGGTTGTGTTAATCCAGCCAAGATGTATGAAGTTGTAAACTGGGAGATTATTATTTTAGTTGCTGGTCTAATTCCCCTGGGTGCAGCAATGGAAGAGACAGGCACTGCTGAATTTTTAGCAGCTCATATTTTAAATATAGCTGGGGATTTGCCTCCAATAATAATACTGGCAATTTTTTATCTCTTCACCTCCCTGATTACAAATCTGGTTAGTAATAGAGCCAGCATAGTAATAATGTTGCCAGTAGCTGTTGATGCAGCTGTAAGATTAGGGGTAGAACCCTTTTCCTTCATAATGGCAGTAACCTTTGCGGCCAGTACAGCTTATTTAACTCCGATAGGAAATCAGGTTCATTTAATGGTCTATGGTCCTGGAAATTATGAGTTTAGTGATTTTTTCAAGGTTGGTTTTCCCCTGCAGATGATTTTAACTGTTGTAATTACCGCAGGTATTGCTATTATTTGGGGAATATAAAATGAAGATATGAAAGTAAAGGGATGAGGTGATATGATGAGTGATAAATTTAAAGTTTTAGTTACCAGAAAGCTGCCCCCTGAGGCAATGGAAATGATTGAAAAAGAATGTGAGCTAAGGGTAAATCCTGCAGATAGGGCTATGACTAAAGGAGAGCTGGAAAAGGCTATTCAGGGCGTTGAGGGGCTTTTATGCCTCTTATCTGATACTATTGATGAAAAATTGTTGCAAATCAATCCAGATTTAAAAGTAATAGCTAATTATGCTGTTGGCTATGATAATATTGCTCTGGAGGCCTGTACTAAAAGAGGTATTCCCGTCTCTAATACTCCTGGTGTTTTAACGGAGACTACTGCTGACCTGGCCTGGGCTTTACTCATGGCCACTGCTCGAAGAGTTGTGGAGGCTGATAAATTTACCAGAGCTGGCAAGTATGAAGGCTGGGGTCCGATGCTCTTAAGGGGAGGAGATGTATACGGAAAAAAATTAGGGATAATTGGTTTAGGAAGGATAGGTAAAGCTGTTGCCAGAAGGGCTGTCGGCGGTTTTGCTATGGATGTTTTTTATTATAGTAATTCTAGAGAGGAAGAATTTGCTCAGGAATATGGTCTAAAATATTTAGGTTTTAAGGAGTTACTGGAAACTTCAGATTTTGTTAGCCTCCACCTTCCTCTGACCTCAGAGACTGAAAAGCTGCTAGGAGAAGAGGAGTTTAAATTGATGAAGGATACAGCTTATTTAGTCAATACTTCTCGAGGAGCTATAATTGATGAACGGGCGTTGTTGCAGGCCATAAGAGAGGGAGAAATTGCTGGAGCAGGGCTGGATGTTTATGAAGATGAGCCTAAACTTACCCCGGGATTGGTAGGGGAAGAGAATATTGTTCTTCTCCCTCACATCGGCAGTGCCAGCATTGAGACCAGAACCAAGATGGCCACCAGGGCGGCTAAAAATCTGCTGGCTGGCTTAAAAGGAGAAGAGCTGCCCCATATCGTCAATCCAGAGGCTTTGAATTAATTTTTTCGGAAAGAGCTTCAACTGAAAAATTTTTATCAAAGAATTTAGGGGGATTATAATGATTGGTGATGAAAAATTCAGTAATTTTAGTAAATTTGCTCTTTTGCTGATTGTCCTGGCCTTCATTGTCGGCACTTTTGTTTTTTTAGCATCGGAAGTTGATTTATTGGCTGAAGGGGAAGATTCTTCTCAGGCTGATGCTGGTGAAGATGTGGTTCTTCCGGAAATTAGTCCTGAAGAGACTGAACTGGAGAGTTTGATTTATGAGCGAACTTCGGTGAGAGATTTTCGCGATGAGGAGATTTCAAAAGAAAAAGCAGCAAGGTTACTGTGGAGCACAGTAGGTATCACCGTAGATGGGATTAGTGGCCCCACTAGAGCCGCTCCCTCAGCAGGAGCTACTGACCCCCTGGTAGTTTATCTCTCTGTCGGCCAGGTAGAAGATTTGTCATCAGGCATTTATCGCTATAATCCCGAGGAAAATAAACTAACTAAAGTGGTTTCTGGAGATAGATCTGCCGAGTTAGCTCAGGCTGGACTGGGGCAGGGGGCTATTGGAGAGGCTCCTTTATCTTTGATTATTACAGCTGACTTTGCCAGGACGACGGATAGATATGGTGAGCGCGGAGAAAGGTATGTTAAGATTGAGGCTGGCCATGCTGCTCAAAATGCTAATCTAGTGGCTGAAAGTCTGGGTTTAGGCGGAGTTATGATAGGGGCCTTTAATGATCAAGAGGTACAGCAGGTTCTGGGAGATATCTCTGAAGAGCCTTTAATGATAATACCTCTAGGTGAGAAAGAATAATATGGAATAATTTTTAAGCACAAGCGCTATAGTTCTATTGGAATAAAAAAATTAATATAATTGGATTATAGATAAAAAACCCCCCAGAATTAGTCTCTGGGGGGTTTTTGCTGTAAAAAGATAAAATTTAGTTAAAAGCGGTAATGAAAACCGGTTCTAAGTTGAACGTCAAAATCTTCCAGGCCATCCCTTGCCATTGCTCCCACATCAGCATTTATTGAAACTGGAGGAAAAGTTGCTTCCAGGCCTCTGAGGTCATACTCAATGCCGACTCCTCCTCCCCAGAGAAAGCCCAGATCACTATCACTATATATACCAGCAGAACCAAAGGCATAACCATCCCAGTAAGCTTCCTGGCGAAATCTGTGAAGATATCTACCTTCAATTGCATTCCTGCCTCTCCCGCCGGTACCCAAGATAGCCTGCACAGAGGCATCAGGCCTCATATCATAGATAAAACTTAATCCCCCTGACCCCCAAAAAGCATAGGAAGATTGAATTCCAATCCCCATATCACCCTGTTGGGACTGAGCTTGAGTTGAAAAACTGGCAGCGAAAAAAGTCAAAAAACAGACCAGTATTACGATAAGTCCTTTTTTAATCATAAGTATACCCCCAAGTAAAAAATTTTAAATCTTAAAGCTTTTGTATTATATTCACTATAACATATCAAACAAAACATTTAAATAGTATTATCTTGTTAAATTTGGCCTAGAAGTTATTATACTTAAATTTCTAGGGGCTGAGTTAATAACAAATAAAACCTATTAAATAACTTGACATTATAGGCTTTTTTCCCTATAATAGAAATGGCTGAGTGAAATTGATTTTCAATTACAATGTATTTATCTGCTAAAGGAGAGGGTTTAAAATGTCCCAAAAAAATAATATATTAGTTATAATATTAGCTCTGGTAGTAATTTTGCTTATTGGAGGTGTCGGTCAGGCTTTCTGGGGCTTTTTTAATGACAGCAATGAAGATGAAATAACAGTTTATTCCGGTCGCTCCGAAGATTTAATCGGGCCGTTATTTGATAAATTCACTGAAGAGACAGGAGTTAAGGTAAACGCCCGCTATGGAGATACGGCTGAACTGGCGGCCACAATTTTGGAAGAGGGCCAAAATAGCCCGGCCGATATCTTTTTTGCCCAGGATGCCGGAGCATTAGGTGCTTTAGCCGTAGAAGGCCGTTTACAGACTATCTCTGAAAAATATTTAGAGCAGGTCGATTCTAGATTAAAATCGCCTGAAGGTTACTGGTTAGGTACTTCAGGTAGAGCCAGAGTAGTTGTTTACAATACTGATAAAGTTGAAGAAGAAGAGCTTCCTGATAATATCTGGGGTTTTACTGAGCCCGAATGGGAAGGCCGTTTGGGCTGGGCTCCCAGTAATGGTTCCTTTCAGGCCTTTGTGACTGCTTTGCGAGTTCTAGAAGGCGAGGAAAGGGCAAAAGAATGGTTAACTAAGATCAAGGATAATGATCCCTATGAATATCACAATAATACCAGTACAGTAGAAGGAATTAGCCGAGGGGAAGCAGACGTTGGGTTTGTGAATCATTATTATCTCTTTAGATTTATTGCCGAAGAAGGAGAAGATTTTCCAGTAAGACAGATTTATACTACCGGTGATGCCGGTTCCATGATTAATATAGCTGGAATTGGCATTTTAGATGTGGCCAGAAATGATGATAGAGTGAAGCAATTTGTTGAATTCATGCTCACAGAAGAGGCTCAGCAGCATTTTGTCCAGGAAAACAATGAGTATCCGTCCATAAAAGAGCTTGAAGTTGATAATTCTCTATTGAAACCTTTAGAGGAGATTGATGCTCCGGATTTAGATCTAACTAATATTGAAGATTTAGAGGGTACTTTAGAATTGCTAACAGAGGTGGGTGCTTTATAAATGGAAGCTAGTTTTTTAAACCTATCAGCTAAAATTGAAGCGGTAAAGGAGGGCCAGATAAGTTGGCCCTTTGTAGCCCCGCCCTTTATATTAATTCCGGTAATATTTATTGCTTTAGCTATGTCATTACCGCTTTTTTATTTGCTGATTCGGGTCATAGGGGCTGAAGACGTCTGGTCTTTAATACTGCAGCAACGCACCTTACAGGTGTTACTCAATACCTTAGGTTTAGCCGGGGCTGTAACGGCTACCACCATCATTATTGCAGTTCCTTTAGCCTGGTTGACGGTGAGAACTGATCTTCCAGGCAGAAAACTTTGGTCTATCTTGACCATGGTTCCCCTGGTAGTTCCAACTTTAGTTGGTGGTTTTGCCTTTGTAGCGGCCTTTGGTTATGGAGGTATAGTCCATAATTTTTTTGTTAATACTTTAAAGATATCTTACCAACCAGAAATCTACGGATTCTTTGGGGCCTGGGCGGTATTGAGTTTGCTGACCTACCCCTATGTTTTATTATCGGTAAGAGGAGCTTTGCAAGGAATGGACCCAGCTCAGGAAGAAGTAGCCCGCACTTTAGGCAAAACCCTCTGGCAGGTTTTCTGGCAGGTAACGCTACCTAAACTCCGTCCGGCTATTGCTTCAGGAGGTCTATTGGTAACTTTATATACTTTAAGTGATTTTGCTGCCGTCTCTTTGCTGCAGTTTGATTCCTTTACCAGGGTTATCTTTTTGCAGTACCGCAGTGCCTTTGACCGCACCTATTCAGCAGTTTTAGCTTTGATATTGGTAGTGGTGACGATCATAATTGTCAGCATTGAAATGTTGACCAGAGGAAAAGCACGCTATTACAGCGTCAATAGAGGTGTTAAAGGTAGAATGAAGAGGGTAAAGCTTGGCAAAGGAAAAGTGCCTGCTCTGATTTTTTGCCTTTTGGTAGTAGCTTTAGCCCTGTTTATTCCCGTTGGGGTTTCTGCCTATTGGTTAATCCGGGGCTTGCTCCAGGGAGAGCCAGCTATGCTGCGCTGGGAAGCGGCTTTCAACTCTTTTTATGCCTCCTCTATTGCTGCCGGGGTGGGAATTTTTGTTACCCTACCGGTGGCTATATTATCAGTTAAATACAAAAGCAAACTCAGCAGTTTATTAGAAAAAGCAACCTATGCTGGTTATGCTTTACCAGGAATAGTAGTAGCCCTGTCTCTGGTTTTCTTTGCCTCTAATTATGCCCTGCCTCTATATCAGACTTTACCCTTATTAATCTTTGCCTATGTTATTTTATTTTTACCCCAGGCTATGGGAACTTTACGCAGTTCTTTATTGCAGATCAGTCCCAATGTGGAAGATGCCGGCTTAACCATGGGTTTTTCCAGATTTAAAATATTGTGGTCAGTTACTATTCCATTAATCAAATCAGGTATTTTAACTGGAGCAGCTCTTATCTTTCTAACAACCATGAAAGAACTGCCGGCTACTATGTTATTAGGTCCCACCGGTTTTCGCTCTTTAACCACTGAGATCTGGAATGCCACTACAGAAGCCTTTTATACCCGGGCAGCTGGTCCGGCCCTACTTCTGGTGCTGGTTTCTTTGTTTTCTCTGGGGATTCTTTTTTATCAGGAAGATAGAGAAATTTAAAGATGTCTTTAGCTTAATTATCAAGGCCAATTATTGTTCCAGGGAATATATCTTGCCCGATAAAAGGAGAGAATTATTATGCTAGTTAAATTAGAGGATATTAATAAAACATTTGCTCAGGCTGCAGAACCAGCAGTTAAGGATGTTTCCTTTGAAGTGCAGGAAGGAGAAATTTTGACTCTGCTTGGTCCCAGTGGTTGTGGTAAAACCACCTTGCTGCGGCTAATTGCCGGTCTAGAGCGCCCTGATTCAGGCCAAATAATTTTGCAGGGCAAAAAAGTAGCAGGCGAAAACTGCTGGATTCCGCCAGAGAAGCGAGGGGTGGGAATGGTTTTTCAAGATTATGCCCTCTTTCCCCATCTTAATGTTAGGGATAATATAAGTTTTGGCTTAAAAAACAAAAATGAGACTAATAATGAAAATAAGGTACGGGAAATGATTGAACTGGTAGGATTAGAAAATCAGGTCGATAAAAACCCGGCTGATCTCTCTGGAGGTCAGCAGCAGCGGGTTGCTCTAGCTCGGGCTTTAATTACAGATCCCCTGCTGGTTTTGCTTGATGAGCCCTTTAGCAATTTAGATATGAATTTACGGGAGAAAATGCGGCGGGAGGTAGTTCATATTCTCCGAAAAAGTGAAACCCCGGCAGTCTTTGTCACCCATGACCAGGAAGAGGCTCTATCTATTTCGGATAAAATTCTGGTCATGAATAGAGGCCAGATTGTGCAACAGGGAAGTCCGCGGGAGGTTTATGAATCTCCTTTAGCCTGTTTTGTAGCCTCCTTTGTGGGCCAGTCAAATTTATTGGATGGCACCATAAGTTCGGATGGTGAGAACATTATCACTGAGTTAGGGACCTTTGAATATCCCCACCAGCATGGCAGAGAGCCAGGCGAGGAAGTGATTATCTCTATCCGTCCGGATGGCTTTGAGCTGGTTGAGGATGGTCCGATAAAAGGGGTTATTAAAGAAATAGCTTATAAAGGTGGGGTAGTGGATTTGATTATTGAGCTTACAAATAAAAATATTAATAAAGAATTACTGGTCCATGTTCATCCTAAATATAGAGTAGCAGAAGGTGATGAAGTTTCTCTTAAACTGCTGCCACATTTTATAACCATGATTGGAGAATGTAAACCAGTAATGTAAAAAGGAAGGCAGCTGGAATAATCAGAATAACTTCCCCCGGTAATGAGCCGGGGGTTATTTTATGTTGAGCCTGATTGAGCAGGATTTATGAGTTTTATCCATAATAGTTATAAGAGTGAAAACTTTTATTATTGAGGAGGATTGAAATGACTGCAAAGTTAGGTAAATATATTCCAGGGCTTTTATTATTGCTGGGAATTTCTTTAATATCTATATTAATTGCAGGCCAGTTGCCAGATTATATTGGCAGTGTTTTTATTGCTGTTATAATTGGGGTAATTATTAATAATTTTATAAAATTAGATTTAGAGCAATTTAACCCCGGAGTGGGCCTGGGTTTAAAAAAGATTTTAAAGTTAGCTATCGTCCTGCTGGGAGGCACCATAAGCTTACAGCAGCTGGCTACTGTAGGTTTTAAAGGTCTTCTAATCATTATTACGATTATAAGTCTGGCCTTTGCGGCCACCTTTTTACTGGGGAGAGTTTTAAATATTTCTAACAAGAGGAAAATTTTAATAGCTGCTGGCCTTTCTATCTGTGGTAATACAGCGATTATTACTTCAGCTCCCCTGATTGAAGCTGAAGATAATGATATTTTTGTGGCAGTCAGTATTGTAACCCTCTTTGGTGTTTTGGCAGTTTTCTTATTTCCCTTTATTGGCTTAAGATTGGGTCTATCGGATATTATTTTTGGCTCCTGGGCTGGTACAGCAGTAAATGATACTTCTCAGGTGGTGGCTACCGGTTTTATCTTTAGCGAAGAAGCAGGAAGAATAGCCACAATGATTAAATTATCCCGAAATATTTTAATGGTTCCGATAATTGTTTTGATCGGTTATTTTTATAGTAACAGTTTAGCCAACAAAACAGAGGAAAAAATAAATCTAATAGAAATTTTCCCTAATTTTATCCTGGGATTTCTTTTTTTAATTATCTTAAATAGCACAGGTTTAATTCCAGTTGCTCTGGGGCCAGTTTTTGATAACCTTTCCCAATTTCTAATCTTGCTGGCTCTGTCAGGGATAGGTTTAGGAGTTAATTTACAGGACTTAAAGAAAGTAGGTTTTAAACCTTTTTTATTGGGTTTTACCGTGGCAATTTTGATGGCTGTGGTGAGTCTGTCAATCAGCCGGATTTTATTTATCTGATGGCTTGTTATTAATGACCTAGAAATCTGCCAGAAAATCGCTGTTTTTAAGACCATGGCAATCTAACCCACTTTCCTGATAGATTTTTAGTCTTTCAATATCACTATTGCTGACATCAATTTTTTTACTTCGGAACTTAAAATTATAAAAACAAAGGGAAGGAAAACCCCTGTCCTATTTACCTTTAGGACAGGGGTTTTTAGTTAAAAACCAAAGTTTGTTTTCCTGGAAGATAAGAGCTACTTCACCAACTGATTATGAAAAAAGCCCTATTTCTTTAACATAATGTTAACAATAACTTCAGCCCTTATTAATCTTCCTCTGTTAAGATACAGACAGATAGAAACAAGCAAGAAAATCTCATCACACTAATTTTTTAATACTACGAGGAGGAATAATAATGAAGAAAGTTTCTTTGGTTTTGTTGGTAGCGCTCTTTTTCAGTATGCTCTTATCAGGGGGTGTAGAGGCTAATGTAATTGAAATTAGAGGTTCTGACACTCAGGTAAATTTGGTGGGCAACTTTGCTGAGGCATATATGGATAAGAATCCAGAAGTGATGATTTCAGTTACTGGTGGAGGTTCAGGTACTGGTATTTCAGGTCTTATCAATAGCAGTATTGATCTTGCCAATGTGTCCCGGCTAATATCTGAAGATGAATTAGACCAGGCTCATGATAGAGGAGTTGAACCAAGTAGAGTTATAATTGCGCTTGATGCCCTTTCAGTTATAACTCATCCTGACAACCCTGTAGAGGAGTTGACCCTGGCTGAAATAGGTGATATTTTTCGAGGCGATATAACTAACTGGGCTGATGTAGGAGGTAAGAATCAGGAAATTAATTTATATGGACGTCAAAGTAACTCAGGGACCTATGTATACTTTAGAGAAAATGTAGTAAAGGCTGATTTTTCTGATGACAAAATGCGTATGAATGGAAATGCCCAGATAGTAGAAGGTGTAAAGAGTGATAGTTCAGCAATTGGTTATGTGGGAGTCGGCTATACTGTCACTGAGGGTGAAGTTGTTGAGGGGTTGAATTTAATATCTGTGGCTTTAGAGGAGGGAAAACCCTTTGTGACCCCTCTTGACCCTGATAATGTAGCCGCAGGACTTTATCCCCTGGCCAGGCCTCTTCATCACTATAGTGACGGAACACCTCAGGGGGTTTTAGCTGAATATATTGACTTCGTTTTAAGTGAAGAAGGCCAGCAAATTGCAGTAGACTCAGGCTTTTATCCTATCACAGAAGAATTTGAAGAAATTAATAGAGAAAATTTAGGACAATAAAAAATACTGCTGAAAAAATTGCAGGAGGCAAGTTAAGATGAATTATAAATTACGAGACAATCTAATAGAAAAGTTTTTCCTGCTCAACGGGATTATTGTTATCTTAATCCTGTTGGGCATCTTTCTCATTCTTCTAACCAACAGTTGGCCTGCTATTAGAAGTATTGGAATTAGCGAGTTTTTTACTTCAGCTCGCTGGAATCCCACTGCCTATGGCGGTGATAATGAGTATGGTATCCTGGCCAAAATAATCAGCACTTTAATGGTGACCTTTGGCTCAATGATAATTGCTGTTCCTTTAGGAGTGGCTGCAGCTGCCTACCTTTCTGAGGTGGCCAGCATTAGAGTGAGAAGTATACTCAAGCCGGCCCTGGAAATACTGGCCAGCATACCTTCAGTAGTAATTGGTTTTTTGGGTATTGTGGTATTTGGTCCTTTAATTGCTCAAACATTTAATTTACCCCATGGACTTAACGCTATTAATGGTTCAATTGCTCTGGCTATTATGGCTCTACCAACAATAATAAGCTTATCAGAAGATGCTCTAAGTTCTGTGCCGGAGGAATATCGAAAAGCTTCACTGGGCTTAGGTGCGAATCGCTGGCAAACCCTTACTCGAGTTACCATACCTGCTTCGCTGTCAGGAATTTTTGCTGCAGTTATGCTGGGGATGGGTAGAGCCATAGGTGAGACCATGGCTGTGCTGATGGCTACAGGCAATGCTCCCCGGATGCCCAGCAGCTTTTTCAGTTCAGTCCAGACCATGACAGCTACAATTGCCATAGAGTTAGGAGAAGTCCCCTATTATACTGAGCATTATCATGCTTTATTTGTCATTGGTCTGGTGCTATTTATTATGACATTTTTAGTTAATTTAGCTTCAGATATAATATTACACCGTTACAGGAGGGAGGAATAATAGATGCAGAACTGGAAGCAGCGTTTAGGTTTTTGGACTTTAAGAGCTTCGGCTTTCTTAGTACTGGCAGTTTTGGCTTTCCTGCTCAGTGATATAATATTACAGGGCAGAGAAGTGATTAGTTGGGAATTTTTAAGTTCTCCCCCCCGTCAGGGAATGACGGCAGGAGGAATATTTCCAGCAATAGTCGGGACCTTTTATTTATCACTCATAACCGCGCTGGTTTCTGTGCCTTTAGGAGTTCTGGGAGGTATTTATCTCAGTGAATATGCTAAGCAGGGAAAACTAACCCGATTAATACGAATGTCAATCAGAAATCTGGCCGGTGTTCCCTCCATAGTTTTTGGGATGTTTGGGGTAGCAATATTCGTGAATTTTTTCAACCTTGGTCTTTCTCTATTAAGTGCTGGATTGTCTTTAGGAATAATGACTCTGCCCGTTACTATTACCGCCAGTGAAGAGGCTTTAAAGTCTGTCCCTGATTCATATCGCCAGGGGTCGCTGGCTCTTGGTGCTACACGCTGGCAGATGATAAAAACCTGCATTCTGCCTCCAGCAGTACCTGGTATATTAACTGGTTCTATCCTGGGATTGGCTCGGGCAGCCGGAGAGACAGCCCCGATACTTTTTACTGGAGCTGCTTTCTTGTATCCTAATCTTCCCGATTCCCCCTTTAGCCAGTTTATGGCCCTGCCCTACCATCTTTATATTCTTGCCACCCAGCACCATGATATCTCAAGGGTTCGACCTATTGCTTATGGGACGGCTCTGGTTTTGATTTTAGTGGTCCTGATTTTAAACATTAGTGCTATAATTTTACGGGAAAAACTTTCCCGCCGCTATAGGAGATAATAACTGATAACTTATCAGGAGGAAATATGAATGGAAAAAGAAATAAACTGTAAATTAAAGATAGAAAATCTTAATGTATTTTATGCTCAAGAACAGGCCTTGAAAAATATAAATATGGAAATTGACTGCCGAAAAATAACAGCACTGATTGGTCCTTCCGGTTGTGGGAAATCCACTTTTCTTCGTTCTTTAAACCGTATGAATGATGAGATAAGAGAAGCTAGAGTTAAAGGAAGGGTAATTTTGGATGATGAAGATATTTATGAAAATGGCTATAATGTAGTTGAATTAAGGAAAAAAGTGGGGATGGTTTTTCAACAGCCCAATCCCTTTCCCAAAAGCATCTATGATAATGTCGCTTATGGGCCCAGGATTCACGGCATCAAGGAAAAGAATAGGCTGGATGATATTGTGAAGGAGAGCCTAAAAGCAGCAGCTCTCTGGGAGGAAGTTAACGATAGATTAAACCAGTCTGCTCTGGATTTATCAGGAGGACAACAACAAAGACTCTGTATAGCCAGAGCGATAGCAGTAAAACCAAATGTGATACTATTAGATGAACCTGCATCTGCTCTTGATCCCCAGGCTACAGCCAAAATAGAGGATCTCCTCACAGAACTAAAGGAGAATTATACTATTATCATTGTTACTCACAATATGCAACAGGCTGCCAGAATTTCTGACAGTACTGCCTTCTTCTGGCTTGGTAATCTTGTGGAGTACGGCCCCACCGAAGAAATTTTTGAAAGACCCAAAAATCAACGGACTGAAGATTATATTACTGGAAGGTTTGGTTAATACTAACAGGAGGATTACAAAAATGAGAACCCACTTTGAAAAGAAGTTAGATCTTTTAAATAGAAAAATTCTTACTATGGCCAGCAGGGTGGAAGAGGCAGTTGAGTTAAGCATAAGAGCGCTTCAGGAACGCGAGATGTCCCTGGCCCGGCAGGTGCTAAAACAAGACGAAATAATCGATAAGATGGAGAGGGAGATCGAAGAAGAGTGTATAAAACTCACAGCTTTACAGCAGCCGGTGGCTACTGATTTGCGAGTTATTTCAGCAATCTCTAAAGTTGCCACTGACCTGGAACGCATAGGTGACCACGCAGTCAATATTGCTGAGATGGTTCTTGAAATAGGTGAACAGAAGTTGATCAAGCCCCTTGAGGATCTCCCTAAAATGGCGGAGATTGCTATATCTCGTTTACATCAGAGTCTCGAGGCTTTTACGGAAATGGATGCTGATAAAGCAGAAAAGTTAGCCCGGCAGGACGAAGAAATAGATAAATGCGATGAAATGATATTGCGAGAGCTAATAACCTTAATGATGAAGGATTGTAATAATCTAGAGCAGGCGGTGAGACTAATTTTTATTAGTCGTTTTTTAGAGAGGATAGGAGACCATACCACCAACATTTGTGAAAAGCTCATATATGCAGCCACTGGCGAGAGAAAAAATTATTAATTGGAATTAATGTACTCACCTGGTGTATAATATAATTAGCCATCCTGAAGGGATTTCTTTAAATGAGGAGGAAGATTATGGCCCGAAAAATTCTTGTAGTGGATGATGAAGTGAATATTAGAGAGCTTATTAGCTATAATCTAGGCCAGGAGGGATACGAAGTTTTAAAGGCCTCTGAGGGTCGGGAAGCAGAACAAATTGTTGCAGAAAAAGAAGTTGATTTGATTATCTTAGATTTAATGCTGCCCGAAATTGATGGTCTCACTCTTTGTCGCAGATTGAAAAGCTCCAAGCGTTTTCAGCAAATCCCTATTATCATGTTAACAGCTCGCAATGAAGAAACGGACAAAGTTGTCGGACTGGAGTTGGGAGCAGATGATTATATAACCAAACCCTTTGGTATTCGTGAGCTGGTAGCCCGGGTTAGGGCCGTTATCCGGCGGGTTTATGAAAAAAACACCTCCACAGCTGATTCAGACAAAAGTAAGATTATTGCTTCCGGACCTTTGAGCCTGGATTATGAAAGCTACCAGGTTGAATTTGCTGGAGAAAGAATTGATCTTACTCCTAAAGAATTTGAACTTCTTAAATTATTTATGGCTAATCCCAATAAAGTTATGACCCGGGATATACTATTAAATAAAATATGGGGTTATGATTATTTTGGTGATACCAGAACTGTTGATGTTCATATTCGAAGACTGCGCTCCAAAATACCTGCTGACTTTATAACTACAGTTAGAGGGGTGGGTTATAAATTTGAAGAATTGGAGTGATTTTAATTTAAAACTGCAGATGTTAATTATATTTTTCTTGATGCAGTTGCTGATTGTTTCAGCTCTTTTCCTTTATTATCAGCGCAGTCAGAGGACATTTTATCTTAACCAGTTGGTTGAAAGTCTGGCCAGTGAAGCTCAAAGTTTGGCTTTGGATGAGATAGATTTTTCTGAAGGCATCAGCCCGCAATGGGAGGAAAAACTGGTAGAGTTAGGAGAAACAACTGGCAGGCGGTATACACTGATAACAGCTGAGGGGCAGGTTATTGCTGACAGCCATAATAAAGCTGAAGATATGGATAGGCATGATGATAGACCTGAAATATTGGAGGCGATGGATGCTCCCCGGGGAGAGGTTGGACTGGCCAGTAGATATAGTGATACACTTCAGGAGGATTTTTATTATCTTGCTTTTCCTCTATGGGAAGGAGAAGAGCTGAAAGGTTTTATACGTGTGTCCCGTTCTTTGACGGCTATAAATGAGATTTTAGCTCAGCATCGGCAAAACTTTTTTATCTTTATGATAATTATTTTTATTCTAATTGCTGGCATTGTCTACTGGCTTGCTGGGAGACTTACCTCTTCACTGACTGATATGAGCAAACTGGCCAGAAATATAAGTGGAGAAAATTATGGTCAGCAGCTTAAGTTGAAAGCCACCAGTCGGGAATTAAAAACATTAAAAGACAGCTTTAACAAGATGTCAGAAAATCTTAAAGAAAAGATTGAGGAATTAACAGCTGAAAATAACAAGCGGGAGGCTATTCTTTCTAACGTTGGAGACGGAATAATAGCCTTTGATGAAGACAAAAGAGTAATGATGATCAATTATGCAGCTAGAAAAAACCTGGGCTTAGCTGACGATAAAGAGATTGCTGGTCAAAAAATATCACAGGTTATTAGGCATCACAAACTACTGCAGATATTAGAGGAACATCCTATTATTGATTCCAATCAGGAGCTTGAAATCAAAGTTCAAACCCCGCAGAAAAGAGTTTTGCGAGTTAACTATTGTAAATTGGAAGTAAAAAAGAAGGGCAATTATGGAGGAATAATTTCCTTTACTGATATTACAGAGTTAAAAGAGTTGGAAAAAGTTCGCCAGGAATTTGTGGCTAATGTTTCTCATGAATTGAAGACTCCCCTCACCTCTATAAAGGGTTATCTGGATACCCTGTTGCAGAGTGAACCTGATGCTGAAATTAGAGAAAGATTTCTTAACATCATCAGGCAAGAAACTGATCATATGTCGGAGCTAGTTGAAGATTTGTTACAACTTTCTCGTCTAGAAGGCAAAAAAGCAGAGATCTCACCTGCAGATATTGTGGCAGTCCTGGATAGGGTCTTTCAGCGTTTGCAGGAAAAAGCTGCTGCCAGGGAGATAAAATTGATTCCAGATTACCCCTCTGAACTTCCGCCAGTATTGATGGTAGAAAGTCAGATAGAGCAGGCCCTTTTTAATCTGGTAGATAACGCCATTAAATACACCCCTCCTGGAGGCGAGGTTATTATTAGAGCAAAAAGGACTGAGAAAAGTGTTTCTGTAGAAGTAGAGGATAACGGATTAGGTATTGGCAAGAGCGAACAGAAGCGAATATTTGAGAGGTTTTACCGCGTGGATAGAGCTCGTTCTCGTAAGGAGGGTGGTACAGGTCTGGGTTTGGCCATTGTGAAACATATTTTGCGAGGTCATGATAGCTATCCGGAGGTGAAAAGTGCTCCAGGTGAAGGCTCTACCTTCAGTTTTGAGCTAAATTTAGCAGAAAATCCTTCAAAGGAGAGAATAAAAGATGAATAAGATAAAAAAAATAGCTTTTTTTTCTGATGTTCATGCCAATCTACCAGCACTGAAAGCAGTGTTGGCAGATATCGATAATGTCCAGGCAGAGGAGATTTATTGTCTGGGAGATATTGTGGGATATGGTCCTTGGCCAAATGAAACTGTGGAATTGATAAGGCAGAGAAAAATTCCCACTTTGATGGGCAATTATGATGATGGAGTAGGAAATGAAAGGGATGATTGTGGTTGTGCTTACCCGGACCCCCAGGAAGCAGAGTTAGGGCAGCAATCATTGCGCTGGACACAGCAACAGGTAACAGCTGAGAATAAGAAGTTTCTGGCTTCTTTACCAGGGGAGAGAGATCTTAAAGTTGCAGATTGGCAGTTTAAATTGGTGCATGGCAGTCCCCGCCGTATCAATGAATACCTCTTTATTGATAGACCGGCCTCCAGTTTAGCCCGGTTTTTTTCCGGCCCCAAAATGGATGTTTTAGTTTGTGGTCATACCCACCTGCCCTATATTCGGCACTTAAAAGATGGATTGGTTATCAATGATGGCAGTGCTGGCAAACCCAAAAGCTTTCAAAAGGGGGAAGGTGGGTATAGCCCGGCAGTTTGTTATTTGCTGGCAAGAGTCGGGAAAGATGAACTATCGTTAGAAATCAGAACAATAAGATACAATTATGAGAAAACAGCTAAGGCTATCGAAAAATCGGCTCTCCCCAACCACTTTGCTGATATTTTACGAGGCCAAGAAAAGGACTCCTAAGGGTTTTTTATTGGCTCTAATAGAGTTTTAATAAAATAGTTTTAAAATTATATCAAGTTTATGAAGGAAAAATTGTAGTTATGGTGAATAATATTAGTACTATATTTATTTGTTTTTTTAATGAAAGTCCGATCTGGCTGAAAATAATTTGAGGGAGGTGAAAAAAGCGATTTGGTTGAGCCTGCCTGAGTTAAGTTCTGGCAGAAGGGGTTTTAACAGATTAATAGGGAAAACAAATTGGAGGAGGATAAAAAATGAGCAGGGAGAATTTTTATTGGAGGATTTTTTTGGTGGTTATGGTTGCTCTGGTATTGGTAGGGGGAGCCTTTGCAGGAGTAGTAGAGGCTAGAGAAGGTGGAGATTTGTTAATTGGTATCGGCACTGATCCAGAGTCGCTGGATCCAATCGAAGCTTCCTCATCTCCGGCGGCGATGGTTATGTTGCATGTGGTGGAACCTCTTTTTGATATGACAGAAGATGGCGAAATAGTGCCTCTATTGGCCGAAGGCTATGAAGCTGATGAAGAAGGAAAAGTATTTGATATATTCCTAAAAGAGGGCATCACTTTCCATGACGGGTCTTATTTTAATGCCGAAGTGGTGAAGTTTAATCTGGAAAGAATGATAGAAGAGGAGGCGCCCTTCTCATTTCTAATTGACTCAATAGATGAGATTGAGGTGGTAGATGATTATACTGTGCGCTTAAAAATGGAAGAGCCCTTTGCTCCCATAATTGCTCACCTTTCCCATAACTTTGTTTCCATGGTAAGTCCTGAGGCTGTAGAGGAGTATGGGGAAGACTTTGCTATGAATATAGTGGGTACCGGTCCCTTTGTCTTTGAAGAGTGGACTAGAGGAGAAGAAGTAATTTTGTCTCGTAATGATGACTACTGGGGAGATAAGGCCTATGTTGATACGGTAACCTTTAAGATTATCCCAGAAGACTCTACAAGAGTTGTAATGCTGGAGACCGGGGAAATACATGCTGCTATGAGAGTCCCACCTCGAGATTCTACGAGGCTAGCTGATAATGAAGATTTGAGTGTAGTAGAAACTTCCAGTCTCCGGACAATTTATATCGGCATGCACAACCAGCGAGAACCCTTTAACGATGTTAGAGTGCGCCAGGCTGTAAACTATGCTGTTGATAAAGAAAGTATTGTTTATAGTATCATGGATGGCGCCGGGCGGCCTTCAGATGCTCCTATATCTCCAGATATTTTTGGCTATTTTGAACAGGAAAAATATGAGTATAATCCTGATAGGGCGAGAGAGCTATTAGCAGAGGCAGGTTATGAAGATGGCCTGGAGGTATCCTTCCATTATCCAGCAGGCCGCTATATGATGGATGAGACCATTGCTCAAGCGGTACAGAGTCAGCTGGCTGATGTAGGAATAACTGCCAATTTAATTAACTTAGAGTGGGCTGCTTACCTGGATATGTTAGAGCAGGCCCCAGAAGACGCTGAACATGATATGTATCTTTTGGGCTGGGGTACAGTAACAGGAGATGCTGATTATGGTTTATATGCTCTTTTCCATTCATCTCAGTGGGCCCCTGCCGGTAACGACTACTCTTATCTGGGCCATGATAGAGTTGATGAACTGCTTCATTTAGCTAGAGTTACCCCTGATGAAGAAAGTCGCCTGGATTATTATGAAGAAGTAATGGCTTTAATCTGGGAAGAAGCTCCCTGGTTATTCCTCCATAGTGAGGTGCAGATTGATGGGGTTAGCAATAATGTTGCCGGTTTAATCCACCATCCCCGGGAAAATATTATAGCCAGAGAAGCTTATTTTGTAGAGTGATTAAAATCAGCATCCAGTTATCTAAAATAGCAATCAATCGTTAACCAAAAAGAATAGATCAAGTTAGAGTTTAGCTTATTCAAGCCCTGTCTCAAAAGAGACAGGGCTTTTTTGAGTTAGGATCTGAAAATATATAATAGATAAAACCTGATTTTTAATGTAATCGTTTTTATTAAATTGCATTTTTCTATAATTAGTAAATATATAATCAGTTGGTTATTTTAGAAGATGTCTTTTTCTATGGTATATTAATCAATGTTTGCCCTGAGAAAATGCTACAATAATATTATCTTTACAAACCAAAGTAATCAATGTTAATTACTGTTATAACAGCACTAATCATTTATTTATAAAGTTAAAACTTTAGTATAAAACATTAATAGCAAAATAAATTAAAAATATATAAAAAATCTCACTTTTTTTGCAGGAATATTTAGAGCTTTGTTGAAACTAAATAATAGACAGAAAAAACGATTACATTATAAAAAATTCAGAAAAATAGCCTTAGTTACCATTAAAATAAACTTTCCTGCAACTGATTGTTAACATAGCTTTAACCTGTAATTTAGAAAATTGTAAAATAATTTTGTTAATATTTCTTTGTAGATTGCTTTTTTATTATTGTTATAAACTGATTATGTGTTGTTGGGAAGGTGATTATGCTTAGAAGGAGGTGAGTGTTATCATAAAAGTATTAGGTCTTTCGGCCAGTCCCAGGAGAGGAGCAACGGAACATTCCTTAGCTGTTGCTCTAGAAGAGCTGGATAAATTTAACCGAATTGAATATCAGATGATTACTTTAAGAAAATTTAATACTTATCAGTGTATTCACTGCGACCGATGTATTAGGGAAGAGGAAAAATACTGTTTGGTTAATGAAGATAGCGAACTTGCTGAACTTTATGAAAAGTTTTACCAAGCTGATGGTTATTTGCTGGCTTCACCTGTTTATCAGATGAATTATACAGGTCAATTAGCCTGTTTCTTTAATTTACTCCGGCCAGCCTGGAATATCTTAAAAGACGATAGAGCTTATTTTTGGGATAAAGTTGGAGCAGCTATAGCAGTGGGCGGGACTCGTCATGGTGGTCAGGAACTTACCATCAATGCAATCCACAATTTTTATCATAATTATGGTATTACAGTGGTGGGAGGTAATTTTGCCTATAATGGAGGAACTATCTGGTCCCGGGATAATAAAAAGAAAGGTGCTGCTGCAGATACTGAAGGTTTAAAAACCATCAAAGCCATAGCAGACCGACTTGCCTTAGCTCTTTATTCACAACAAGGTGGCAAGGAGTTCTTTAAAGAAGCTTATCAAAAAATTTCTTCACAGGTTAAAGAATTAGCATAGTTAGGACCAGATTAATTATGGAGGGATGACCTTGTTTTATAAAATCAAGAAGAAGATAGAACCTTATTTTTACTTATCTCCAGCTTTAATTCTATATGGATTTTTCTTTGTAGCTCCCTTTATATATGCCCTTTATGTGAGTTTTAATGATTGGAATTTAATGACGGGGGAAATGCAGTGGTTGGGGTTGGAGAATTATCGGAATTTAGTCAATGATGAACTCTTTTGGTATTCAATTCGCAACACCCTCCTTTATGTAGTGGGGCGGGTCCCCTTTTCTGTGGCTTTAGGTCTAGTTTATGCTATTCTAATTGAAAAGACCAGAGGTGCTTTTAGAGGTTTCTTTAGATTTGTTTTCTTTTTACCTATTGTTTTTTCCATTGCTGCAGCCAGTCTTTCTTTCCAGTTGCTTTTTGCTCCCCGTAGAGGCTTTATTAATCAGTTTCTTTCTTTATTTGGGATTATAGGGCCTAATTGGTTAAACTATTCCAATACGGCCTTGATTGCTATCATCATTGTAGGCATCTGGCAGTCCTTTGGTTATAATGTGATTTTATATATAGCGGGCTTAAAAAATATCGATGATAGCTATTATGATGCCGCTGAAATCGATGGAGCAACAGCCTGGCAGAAGTTTAGATTTATCACCTGGCCCCTTCTCACTCCGGTAACTTTCTTTGTTTTCGTTATGACCATGTTATTTTCTTTTAGAGTTTTTGATGTGGTGCAGATAATGACTGGAGGAGGGCCCAGTAATGCTACAAATGTTATCAGTTTTTATGTTTGGCAAGAAGCCTTCCGGTTTTTTAATACCGGAGTCGCCAGCGCGGCAGCAGCTTTATTGTTTATCGTAATGATGCTATTGACATTATTTGTAGCTAAAAAAATGCAGGAAAGAGTACATTATCAATAAGCGAGGAGCTAAGAAAATGCAAGCAATGCTTAAAAAACTAAACTTTAAAACATTACTTTTATATGGGGTCTTGATTTTATCCTCTTTAGTTTTGTTGGTTCCAGTAATTTGGATGATCGCTGTTTCCCTTGCTCATCCTGAAGCAGTCCACCAGCGCATAATGGGATTGATTCCCATAAGGTTTTCTCTGCATGGCTATTATACCTTATTTGCTCAAACCCCTTATAGCAGATGGTTTTTAAATAGCATATTTGTTTCTACCATGTTAACTTTAGGCCAGCTTTTTGTAGGCATTTTTGCCGCCTACGCCTTTGCTCGTTATGATTTTAAAGGGAGAGAAATATTATTTTTCTTTGTACTTTGTACAATGATGATTCCTCCTCAGGCTATATTATTACCAACTTTTATGGTCGTTAACGAATTGGAATGGATTAATACTTTTCGAGGAGTGATAATTCCTCGGGTGGCTCAGGGTTATGCTATTTTTGTCCTCCGACAGTTTTTCCTGCAGGTTCCAGAGAGTTTAGATGAATCTGCAGCAATCGATGGCTGTAATTCATGGCAGACGCTTTATCATGTCTATGTTCGCACCAGTATTCCGGCAGTTATTGCTGTAGGATTAATACAATTAGTACAAAACTGGAATGAGTATTACTGGCCTTTGGTAGTACTAATGGATATGGAACTATTGACTTTGCCATTGGGTATTGTCACTTTTAGAGATGAAACTTTGGTACGCTGGGCGCCTACCATGGCAGCTGCTACACTGGCAGTTCTGCCAGTTTTGATTGTTTATATTCTTGGGCAGAAACACTTTATTAAAAGCCAAATCACCAGTGGTATTGATTAAAGGGGGGATTATATGGGTTGATAATTTGCTTAGTTTTTAAGGTTTAAAAAGTTGTTTTTTTGTAAAATATTTTCATCAACACAATTAAAGAAAGGTGGTTTAAAATGATTAAGAAAAATTTTTTAGTTATTATTTTGCTAATTGCTTTGGTTTTAACTCTAGGAGTTACCTCTGTTCAGGCCGAGGTTGTTGAGTTGGAATTCTGGCATGTCTTTTCTGCAGAAAGGGAGCAGGCAGTAGATGAAAAAATAGATATTTTCAATCAAGAACACGAAAATATTGAAGTTTCTCATCAATCTGTTCCAGGGTGGTATGGAGGATTATTGGAGCAGCTACAGACCTATGCTGTAGTAGGTCAACTTCCTGATGTAACTTTAATGGGCTTATCAATGACTAACTTTATGAGGACAGGCTTTAACACTGCCTCATTAAACTCTTATATAGAGGAAGACAATTATGATCTTGGTCAACTGGATGAAAAAATGCTTTCCTTTACTCAACATGAAGATGAAACCTATGGCTTCCCTTATGCGGTAAGTACTCCGCTTCTTTTTGTTAATAGAGAACACTTTGATGAAGCTGGTATTGAATTTACCCGAGAACCAGAGACCTGGGAGCAGGTAAAGGAATGGGCTATTGAATTAAATAATCTTGATCATACTTCTGGCGGTATTGCTTTTCAAATGGACTTTGATGTTTGGCAGTTTCAAACTATGTTAGAATCTTTTGGAGGAGAGATGGCTGATTTAGAAGCACAAGAGGTTCTTTTTGATGAAGAGCCTGGCCAGCGAGTTCTTCAGTACTGGGAAGAATTAAGATTTGAAGAAGAAGCCTGGCCTTTGATGGATGGAGAACAGGCTGCTGAAGAATTTTTGGCTGGAGATCTTTCAATGATTATGTCCACTACTGGAAACTTAACTACCTTTGAGCGAGATGCTTCTTTTGATGTTGATGCTGGTCTTTTGCCAGCAGAAGACGAATATGGCAATCCTCGCTCCACTCCAGGTGGTGGTTCAGGTATTTTCATCTTAGCTGAAGAAGATGAGAGACAGCAGGCTTCCTGGGAGTTTGTCAAATTTATGGTTTCTGAAACTGCTCAGCCTTATGTTGTAGAAGAGATGGGTTATATGACTCCTAATTTAGCGGTATCAGATCCTGAGGGCATCATGGCTGACTTTTTTGCTGAATATCCTCTAGTAGAACTCTCTTATCAGCATGCGGAAGAAGGTCTTTCTGATTGGTTTAACTGGCCAGAAGATACTACTAACAGAATTGAAAGTCGGATGAATGACCACCTCATTTCTTTCATTTCCGGAGAAAAAACAGCCGAAGAAGCCCTAGAAGCTTCTCGCAGTGATGTAGAAGCAATTTTAGATTGGTAAATAACTATACTAACAGGGCAGCTTCCGGATTAGAGCCGGGAGCTTGCTCTGTTATAAGCTGAAGGGAGTTTTTCCTTGCTAGAAACAACTAATGAGTTCAAGATTATAGCAACAGGCGATATACATGGAAACTATACGGTTACTAATCAAAAAGCAGGGTTAGCAGGAATAAAGAGTTACCAAAATTCTTTAACTGCAAAGAACATTCCTTATCTTTATTTTGATCTAGGTGATGCCTTGCAGGGAAGTCCTTTGGCTCATTATTATTCTCTGACAGAAAGAGAAAATGAACACCCCTGGTTACATGTTATGGAAGAACTAGGCTGTCAGGGGTTTGTGCCAGGTAATCACGACTTTGATTATGGACTTGAAAGACTAATAGCTTTGTCAGAAAAAGCCCCCTTTCCTTTTTTGGTTGCTAATATTGTTAATAAAAAAGATAACCACCCCCTATTTACTAAGTATAAAATTTTTCAACATCAAGAGCTAAAAATAGCAGTAATTGGCTTAAGCAATAGAGCACTTTATTTTGAAAAACCAACCCTCTTTGCTGACCAGCTTCAATATATCGATGAAGCTGAATTATTAAAAAAAGAATTGCCGAGATTATCTGCAACCTATCAACCAGACCTTATAATTGTAGCTTATCATGGGGGGTTAGAAAAGAATCCCGAAAGCGGAGAAGAATTGGCTAAATCTAAGGAGAATAAGGCTGTTTATTTAGCTGAAAAATTTGCAGAGATCGATATTATTCTTACTTCTCATCAGCATAAATTATATAATACTTTCATCAATAACTGTCTAATAGTTCAACCAGGACAGGGAGCAAAAAACTTTATAAGTATTACTGTGAAAGAGGAGGCTGAAAGTTTAGAGGAGAATAATATTTCTCCGCGGCAATTTAGCTGTCGGGCTGAGATTGTTTCAACAGAAAAACAAAAACCAGCCCCGGATTTTGCTCCGCTTTTAAAATCAGCCCAAAAAGCATTGGCTGACTGGCAGCAGAAAAAACTTTGTGCTTTATCAAAACCAATTGTAATAACAGAAGCAGTGAAGGACTTTTGCCTAAAAAAAAATATACTAATTGATTTTCTTCATTATACACAACTGCAAAACAGTTCGGCAGAACTGTCGGCGGTGGCTCCAGTTAACCCTGATTTTACCAGTACTGAGATGAAATATCTGACCCGGAAAGATATTATTAACTTTTTTCCTTATCGAGACTTTTTGGTGACCGTTAAATTAAAGGGAATAGAGATCAAAAAAATAATTGAATATAGCTATGGTATGTTTCAAGAAGCCTACTCTGAACAAGATTATGTTATTTCTCCAGCCTGGCAAGAGCCACATTTACAAATATATCGTTTCCATTTATTTTCCCAGTTGGAATATATAATTGATTTTCGAGAGCCTAAGGGAAAAAGACTACAACAAATTTGTTTCTCAGATAAACCTCTGGCAAAAGACCGGGAATTAACTGTAGTTATGTCTGAATATAGCTATCAGCAATTAAAGTCTTTGAATTTATTAAGGGAAAGAGAGATCTTGCAAAAATCAGCTGATAGAATACAGACCCTGTTAATGAAAGAAGCGGAAAAAGTAACTGAATTAAATATACCATTCTTTAGTTACTGGAAATTAAATTATCAAGAGAAAGGTGGCTGATGACTTTACGGTGGATAAAAGAGAGAAGCTACCGGCATTATCCCGCATTAAGGCAATAATTATTGATTTAGATGGGACTCTTTTAAGTGATGAAAATGAGATCAGCGAAAAAAATTTACAGGCTTTACAATTCATTAAAGAGCAGGGGATTCCTTTAATTATAGCTACTGCTAGACCCCCTCGCTTGGTTAAAAGTTATAAAAATTTATTAAATAAAATTGATTATTTGCTCTGTTTTAACGGACTATTAAGTTATAAAGTTGGCAATAATACTTTATCTTTAATTCAACAGAGCACTCCTTTGAGTTTAGAATTTATCACTAAAGTGCAGAACAGGCTTGAAAAAGAGGGTAATATAGCTACTCTGACCTATGAGACTGAAGAAGATTGGCTGGCAGAAAAATCTTTTCGGCCTGGTGTTCTAAAAGATTATCCTGGTGCTGATAATGAGCTGCCTCAAATTACAAAGAGGTCTATAATCATGAAAAGCAATATATATAAAGTAATGTTTAAAACTAGTTCCCTGAATTTCTGGCGACAGAAATATCCTGAGTATTATATCGATTATCTCCATAATTCACCGGTATTAGAGGCTTTGCCAGGAGAGATGGATAAAGCTGCTGCTGTAAAGGAACTTTTACAGAAACAAGAAATTAGCTGGCATAACATTATAGCTTTTGGAGATGCCAGCAATGATTTGACAATTATTAGGGAAGCTGATTTTGGTATAGCTATGAAAAATGCTACAGCAAAACTTAAAGAAGAAGCTTTTTTGGTTACCGATACCAATGACAATTCAGGGGTGGCACAGGTTATAGAATATTACTATTAAATCTTTCAATAGCATTATTATTAAAGGGGGGTAGTTATGAATGTATGATATTTTGCTTAAAAATGCTACAATTATTACTTTAAATCCTGCTCGAGAGATCTTGGCAGATCACTCTCTGGCAATAAAAGATGGTAAAATAGCGGAAATATTGCCAGCAGCAGAGCTGCAAGAGGCTGATGCCAGGGAGGTTATAGCAGGAGAGGGTCGCTATGTTTTTCCGGGATTGATAAATACTCATAACCATTTATTTCAAAGCTTGATTAAAGGGTTGGGAGATGATAATGTTCTCTCAGATTGGTTGGTCAAAGCTATGTTCCCCAGTGCTGCTAATTTAACGGCCGAGGATGCCTATTACGGAGCGATGGTGGGCTCTTTAGATGGTTTACATAGTGGCACCACCACTGTCCTGGATTATATGCATGCTAATCCTGAACCTGGTGTGGCTGATGGTGTTGTTAAGGCCTTTGGCAAATTAGGAATAAGAGGAATTTTAGCTCGCGGCTATATGGATAACGGCTTCGAATATGGTACTCCCAGAGAGTTAGCTGAAAAAACTGAGGATATAGAAAAAGATTGCCAGCGCCTATTTTCTGCTTACCATAACCAGCAGCAAGGTCGGATTAAAGTATGGATTGCCCCTGGAGCTGTCTGGTTAAGTACCAAAGATTCTCTACTTATGAGCAAAAGATTGGCTGAAGAATATAATAGTAAAATAGCAGTTCATATTTCTGAAACACCCTTTGATAGAGAAGCAACGGAAAAGCTGCATGGTAGTTCTGATATTGATGTTTTAGAAGAGTTAGAAATTTTAGGTCCAGATGTTTTAATGGTACACTGTGTTTATCTTACAGATAGAGATATTAGAATGGCCCGTTATTTTAATGCGGGGGTTTCTCATAATCCTGTCAGCAATATGTACTTATCTTCAGGCGTGGCTCCTATACCAGAGATGGTTAGCAATGGTTTAAATGTAGGCCTGGCTACCGATGGGGCTGCCAGCAATAATACTAATAATATGCTTGAGGTAATGAAGATTACAGCTCTGCTCCATAAAGTTGATAAACTGGATCCCACCGTAATTACGGCGGAAAAGGTTTTAGAAATGGCAACCATAGATGCTGCCAAGGCCTTGGGTATGGCAGATGAAATTGGCTCTTTAGAGAAGGGGAAAAAGGCCGACCTCTTTTTGTTTAATCCTCAAAAAACAGCCACTGCCACTCCACTACACAATCCCGTCTCCACTTTAGTATATTCTTCTAGCCCTCAGAATGTGGAGACTGTGGTAGTAGATGGTGAGATTGTAATTAAGGATAATGAACTTTTAAAGGCCGATGAAAAAAATGTGCTTAAAAAAGCTCAAAAAATTGCAGAAGATTTAAGTGAAAGAGCAGGAACTAAATATTTGCGGAATCGGGAATGGCGGTCTCTGTCTTATTGATTAAAATTTTGTTACATTGGCAAGAGAGAATTAAATTACAGGCAAAATAACTGGCAATTTATACAGCAACAAAAAATTGGAGGTAATAAAAAATGAGCAAAACTCGCAACTTGAGACAGATAATTAAAGCAGATGGTAAGTCGTTGATTGTAGCTATGGATCATGGGACTTATTCAGAACAAATTCCTGGCTTGATAGATCCCAAGCAGGCTATTAGAGATATCAAAGAAGGAGGAGCTGATGCTGTTTTAGCTAACCCTGGTTTTGCTGAAAGACATGCCGAAGAACTGGCGGATTTAGGCCTTATTTTACGCCTTGATCTTCCTCCCACTCGTTTAGGGGGAGGTCATGAAAGTCGTTTGGCCTATGGAGTAGAGGATGCTATCAGGTTAGGAGCAGATGCTGTTATGGTAAATGGAGCTCCTGGAGAAGGAGTGGAAGAGCTCACCTTACCAGCTGTAGCTGAAGTGGTAAATCAAGCTCGAAAATGGCACCTGCCTGTTGCAGGTGAGATGGTACCTGGTGGCTTTGATAGCGATCCAGAGCTGGATACTCCTGCTAATATTGCTTTAGGTATTAGGATAGCCAGTGAGCTGGGAGTAGACTTTATCAAAACTAAATATACTGATGATTATGCAGAAGTTTTAAAGAATACATTTGTGCCAGTAGTTATTCTAGGTGGAGCTAAAACAGATAAGAGACAGGATTTTTTAGCCTCAATTGAAGAGGCAATGCAAGCAGGGGCAGCTGGAGTAGCTATTGGCAGAAATATCTGGGGTGCTGATGATACAGTTGCTATGACCAGGGCATTAAAGGAAATTATTCATGATAATAAAAGTGCTGCTGATGTTATGCAATATTTTGCTTAATTTAGGAGGAATAATTTATGAAACAAAAAATAACACAAGCGATAATGCATGGAACTAAGGATATACGACTGGAAGAAAAAGAGATGCCTGAGTTAGCTGAAAATAAAGTTTTAGTCAAAGTAAAATCCTGCGGTCTCTGTACCTGGGAGAATAAAATGTATCATAACGAAGATTCAACAGCCTTTCCCTTTGCCGGCGGCCATGAAATATATGGAGTTGTTGAGGAGGTAGGGGCTGGAATATATCAGGATTTAAAACCTGGCGATCAGGTTGCTGTAGCAAAATTGACCCGCTGTGGAGAGTGCTATTACTGTCGCCGAGGAGATGATCATCTTTGTGAAAATGCCGGAGAAGACTCTTCAGGCCTCTGGGGTCCCGGAGGTTTTGCTGAATATATTACCGCCTATGGATATGAAGTAAACAAGTTTAATAATCTTAGCTATCAAGATACAGCTACTTTAGCAGAGCCACTAGCCTGTGTTGTGCGTAGCATTGAGAGGGCTCAGTTGAATTTTGGCGATAGCTTATTGGTTATTGGAGCAGGAATAATGGGATATCTCAATGCAATTTTAGGAAAAAGATTGGGAGTTTCAGTTATAGTAAGTGAACCTAATGATTACCGTCGTAATCATATTGCTAAAAACCTGGAAGTGGCAACAGTAAACCCCTTTGCTGAGGATGTGGTAGAATATTGTCAAAAATTTACTCAAGGAAGGGGAGTAGATGCGGTCATATTTACTGCTGGTAATATTGCGGCCTTACAAGAGGGAGTAGAATGCTTAGGTTTTAATGGAAGATTGGTGGTCTATGGTTCTGTGAGATCCGAGGGGAAATTAGAGATCTCTCCCTCGTTACTTCACTATGATGAAGTTTATCTGACAGGCGTAACCAAGCATACTAAAAAAAGTTTTGCTAAAGCCGTCGATATTTTAGAGAGCGAAGGTGAAAAATTTCAGGATTTGATTAGCAAGAGAATAAGATTTACTGATATAGAATTAGCCTTTCAAGAAATGGAAGAACCTGAGAACTATCGAATAGTAATAGATTTCTAGGAGAGAAATAATTATGGCGGAAGATTATTATTTAGGAATAGATATTGGCAGCTCTAGTTTGAAGGTGGCTCTTCTATCTAAAGAAGGTGATTTTTTTGCTAGAAAAAGCAAAAAATATCAGATAAAATCAAAAGCCCCTGGCCGGGCAGTTCATGAGCCAAAAAAATTTTGGTGGGATAACTTGCAAGACCTATTGTCTGATCTGTGGCAGGAAATTCCAGGAGATAAAGAAGATATAAAGGCCATCGGCTTAACGGGGCTAGTGCCAGTATTTACCGCTCTTAATAATCAGGGGGAGGTTTTGCCGGAAGCAATTCTCCATATTGATAATAGGGCCAGCGAAGAAGCAGAATATTTACAGAGAGAGTTGGGACTAAATGTCAGCACTGAAAATATTCTGCCTACTATCTGTTGGCTAGCTCAGCAAAAACCTTCTCTTTTCCAGGAAATAGATACTGTCCTCTCCCCCCATGGATATTTGGTCTATAGGTTGACAGGAGAGAAAACCTTAGATAAGGATTCTGCTCTGATGATAGGGGAAATTTATAATCCTAAAGATAATAGTTGGGCCGAGCCAGTTTTAGAGAAATTAGGATTAGCTAAATCACTTTTCCCCCTTCCGCAGGGAGCAGCTAAGATTGCTGGTGGTGTTACTAAAAAAGTAGCTGAGGAGACCGGGTTACCAGCGGGGGTCCCGGTTATTACTGGTACAGGAGATTCTTTTGCTACTTTGTTAGGGAGTGGAACCTATAATCCTGAGCAGGCTTTAATCTATTTAGGCACTTCAGCTACCTATATAAAGCTTGATAGCTCTGTGGATAATTATATTAATAAGCCTCACTTCAAAGCAGGCCGAGCCAGGTTTCTCACCAAAGTCTTGAGCTGTGGAGAAAGTTTAGAAAAACTTAGTAGAACCTTTAATAGAGGGTTAGAAGAGTTGAATAAAGCTGCTGCTAATTTGGTCTTATCAGAATCACCTCCGTTATTTTATCCTGATTTTCGCTCCCGGCAGGCATCAGGATTATTAGGGACTGGAGCTTTATTGTTAAACTGGCAAATAAACCAGGGGTATCCCCATTTATACCGAGCATTATTAGAAAGCATAGCCTTTCGCTTAGCTCGGGCTCATTTTTCTCAGGATAAGCTACCCCAGGAGATAAATATTTGTGGTGGTTGTACCCAAAGTGAATTATTCTTAAAAATTATCGCTAACTTTTGTCAGCAAAAGGTAAGACACATCCCGGAGGCTGGGGCTGACCTGGGAGCCTGTTTAATAGCTTCAAGAGCGGTAGGTGATTTAGCTATTGCTGATTGGAAAAATATACTGGACCGATTTGCCAGCAATAATGTTATTCCTGAATTAGAGCAAAAAAAATATTATAATCAGTTATATGAAAAATATCAACATCAGGAAAAATTATTGACTAAAGTAAAATACAATTAAATTAGTGAGGTTATTGTTGATGGTGGATAATACTATTAAATATCAGGATTTCCCAGGTGAAAAGATAAAATTAAAGAGAATATTTACAAACCAGAAATTGCTAGAGAAAGCAGTGGATGGGTTTTCCACCCCCCAAAAGATAAAAGAAGCTCAGGGAGATTTTTATCTTTTTCCTCTGCCAGAAAAGAGGCCTCAGTTATGGGCTAGCTATGTCAGTTCATTAGATGGGAAAATAGCGTTTCCTGATCGGCAAGATGGCACCTTAATTGCCCGGGCTAACTGGTTAAATTCTACCGGTGCCCTGGCGGATTACTGGTTGCTTAATGTTTATAGAACTTACGCTGATGCGGTTTTCTTAGGAGGAAGCACTTTAGCTGCCGAGCCTGATCTGACAGGGGCTGTTTATGACCGTGATTTAGTGCAAATTAGGACCTCTAAACTGAAGAAAAAAACCGAGCAGCCTGTCAATATCATCATCACCCGATCTGGAGAGAATCTGCCAGCCGAGCATCAAATCTATCACCACCTGGCTTTTCCTACCTGGATTTATACTTTTACAGATAGTTTAACAAAATTAGAAGCAGCATTAGATTTTTCCTTTAAGAAAATAAATTTAAAGGATATTCTTCAGGGCAGGATGGAAATTAAGGAATTATTTAGTCGGGATAAACTTTTTGTAATTCATAGCTCAGCTCAAAAATCAGGAGAATGTCACTTGAATTTTTTAGCAGCTTTAAAAAAGATTGGGATAAATAGAGTCTTAATTGAACCATCGCGGTATGTCTGGCAATTAATGCAGGCAGGCCTTCTTGATGAACTATTTCTTAACTTTTCCGGAATATTTGTAGGAGGGGATATAAGTTTAGGAAGAGGAAACCCCTTTGGCCTGTCTGAAGTTCCACTGGGCAAAATAGTTACAGTAGCTTTAAAAGAAGATAACTTTTTTTATACAAGACAAAAACTTTATTATCAAAACCAGAGAAAAAAGAATGATGAAATATAATATTAAATTAAGAGTGGGAATGAAAATATAGTTTTAGAGGTGATCAAATGCAAGCATTAATAGAGGCACAAGAGGGAGAAAAAACTTTTGCTTTAGCAGAAATAAACGAAAGAGAACCTAAAGCCAGAGAAGTCAAAGTGAAAGTAAAATATGCTGGAATTTGTGGAACGGATCTCCATGCCTATGCTGGCCATTTTGATATTTCCGATTTAGCTGGGGTAATGGGTCATGAATTTAGTGGTTTCATTGAAAGTTGTGGAAAAGAGGTTACAGATTGGCAGCCAGGACAGCGAGTAACAGCAGAGCACACCTATAAGACCTGTGAATGTTGTGACTTCTGCCAGCAGGGGGAATATCATCTTTGCTCTCACCGGCAGTCTGTAGGTTTTGAAAAGCAGGGGGCTTTTGCTGAATATGTATATGTTAATCCAGACTATTTACACTTAGTACCGGAGGAAGTTAGTCTAAAGGACGCAGCCTTGACTGAGCCCTTAGCTTCTATTCTCCATGCCCTTGAATATACCAATTTAAAGCCCTTTAATAAAGTTTTGATTATTGGACCAGGTCCCATGGGGCTTTTAGCAGGCAAAACAATAAAAAATTATAACTGTCAGCTTGATATCATCGGAGCTAAAGGGGATGAGAAGCGTTTGCAGGTGGCAGAAAATAATGGGCTGCAAGTCATTTCTCAAGTGCAGCCGGAAAAATATGATCTGGTCTTTGAATGCTCCGGTAGTGCTGGAGGGATTAATACAGCTTTAGACGCTGTTAAAAGAAAAGGTCAACTTATTCAAGTGGGAATGAACCCAGAACCGATAGAAGTAGTTTTTGAGAAAATTGCCTATAAAGAATTACAAATAAACGGGGTTTTCTGCCATCGCTGGGCTAACTGGGAGAATGCTTTAAATATGTTAGCTGCTAAACAAATATTTGTCAGTGATTTAGTTACTTCGTTACTAGATATTAAAGATTGGGAGCGAGGTTTTGAAAGCTTATTGGCCAAAGAGGAAATAAAAGTCCTCTTGGAATTTTAATTTTGGAGGTGAATAAAAATTGAAGAATAAACAGATTATCTTTACTGAGCCAGGAGAATATAAAGTTATTGAGCAGCCAATTAGAGAACTAGAAAGCGATGAAGTACTGCTTGAGGTAAAGTATTGTGGTCTTTGCACCTGGGAAAGACACATTTTTCAAGGATTAGAGGATGTTCAATTTCCCTTCAGCGGAGGGCATGAAATATCGGCAGAAGTTGTAAAAGCTGGGGAATCGGTAGCAGATCGTTTTAAACCGGGAGATAAGGCAACAGTTGCTAAGTTTGAACGATGCAATAGCTGCTATTATTGTCGAAAAGGATTGGATAATCACTGTGTAGAAAACTTTAAACCTATCTCCAAAGATGAAGTCTGGGGACCAGGAGGTTTTAGTGAGTATGTCATTGCCAAAGACTACGAAGTTTATAAAATAGAGCAGAAGGTTAATCCTGCCTATATTGCATTAGCAGAACCAATTGCCTGCCTAACCAGAAGCCAGATGAGAGTTAATATTGAACCGACAGATACTTCAATAATTATTGGTGCTGGCATTATGGGGTTGCTAGGTCTACAATTACTAAAATTAAGAGGGCAGCAGGTAGTGGTGCTGGAATTGAATAAAAAAAGACAGCAACTGGCGAAAGAGATGGGAGCAGATGCGGTACTGGATCCTAGCAAAGTAGACTGGGTTGAGGAAGTTAAAGAAAGAACAGCCGGATTCGGTCCAGAGAATATCTTTTATACAGCTGGTGGTGTAGATGTTGTTAACCAGTGTCTAGAGGCTGTAGTGGAAAATGGTAACGTGGTTATTTACGCTCCTCTTCATGTTGATAGCGGAGAGATTAACTTAGATTTAATCCATTATAAAGAAATTAATTTGACAGGTAGTATTAGACATGACCAGGAGAGTTTTCGCAAAGCCGCTCGTATAATAAGCGCTGAAATGATTGATTTTAGTAAATTCAATTTGAAGGAAGCAGCATTTTCTGATCTTATGGATACCATGAAAAAAGCAGAAGAAAACCCTGATGTTCATCGTTATTTAATGAAATGGGAGTAAAAAATATTAAGAAATTCTAAAGGAGTTGGGCTAAAGTGGCTAAAAAGTGTAAACATTGTAAAAAAGAGCTCGATAAGGAAAAAGAAATCCTAGAATGTCCAACCTGTGGTTATGTTTATTGCCCAGAATGTGTTGAAAAAGAGCATAAAGACAAGGAAGAAGATGACTTTCAATGTCTGCATTGTGATGCCTTTTTATCATTTTTGCACCGTGATGAATAAGAATTTTACAATTTACTGTTAGTTAGTGATATTTTAAGGGAGTGTTCCCATGAGTTTTAAATATATTAATAAAAAAATCAATAAAATTGACCTGCAGGAAAAAGTGACGGGGAAAGCAGAGTATGGTGCTGATTTAGAGTTTGAAAATATGTTATATGCCTGTACTGTTTATAGCGAGTATCCTCATGCAGAAATAGTTGAAATCAACACAGCTGAAGCAGAAGCTGTAGCAGGAGTGTTAGCTGTGTTGACAGCTGAGGATGTACCGGGAGAAAATCAGTTGTTTGGACATTTTAGAGTTCTCACTGGCGATAAAGTCAGATATCCTGGTGATGGTGTAGCTTTAGTGGTGGCAGAAAATAGGCAGGCTGCCTGGGAAGGTCAGCAGGCGGTGTCAGTAGAGTATAACCCCTTGCCAGTGGTTGAGACTATTGATGATGCATTAGCTGAGGACGCCCCGGTAATTCATGCCGAACACCCTGATAATGTGGCTTTAAATAGTCGGCATAATTTGCGAAAAGGTGATGTAAAAAAAGGTATGGCTGAGGCCGATAAGATCATTGAGAGAACTTATCAGACTCAATTTGTAGAGCATGCTTACCTGGAACCAGAGGCAGTGGTAGCTGTCCCTGATTATGGCGGGGAAAGAATGACAGTCTACGGTTCAATTCAAAATCCCTTTTATGTCCGGGACCATACAGCAGGCGCTTTGGGGTGGGCGTTAAATCAGGTCACCATCGAGCAGAGCGTTATTGGTGGGACCTTTGGGGGTAAAGATGAAGTTGCCTCTCGTTTAAGTGCTCGAGCTGCTGTAGCTGCTCAGAAATTCAATAGACCCGTCAAAATAGTTTTAAGCCGTGAAGAATCGATGCTGGAAAGTTCTAAAAGACACCCCTATCGTTTTAATTATAAAGTGGGTTTGAAAGAAGATGGCGAGATTGTAGCTATGGAAACCGAAGTAATTGCCCAAAGTGGTGGTTACAATAAGCAGTCTCAGTTTACCAATTGGCGCTGCGTTATTCATACTACCGGCCCCTATGCTTTAGACCATATTAAAACCAGTGTTAAGGGAGTCTATACCAACACAATTTATGGAGGGGCTATGCGAGGATTTTCCTCTCCCCAGAATATATTTGCCATAGAATCGTTGATGGATGAACTAGCTGAAGAAATGGATATGGATCCAGTAGAGTTTCGTCTAAAAAATGTGCTACGACCAGGAGATACAACACCTTCCAGTCAGCCTTTAGGAGAGGAGATACCTGCTCCTTTAGCTGAGATGATTGAGGAAGTAGTTGAAAAGACTGACTTTCATCAAAAACGAGAAAAATATTCTCAGCAGGAGGGGGAGATCTGTAAAGGAATAGGCTTAGCTGTATCCTTTCGTGGAGCAGGCTTAGGAGGAGAGGCTCTAGATGCTACCGGCGCTTTGCTGTCAATCCAGGGTGATGGTAGTGTGAACTTGATAACAGGATTATCAGAAAATGGTCAGGGTTTAAAAACAGCTCATGCCCAGATAGCTGCCGAGACTTTAGGAATTGACATTGGAAGAATAAATTACCCTAATGTAAATACAGCTATTATCCCTGATGGAGGTCCTACTGTGGCTTCCCGAGGAGCGATGATAGGAGGGCGAGCTGTAAAAATGGCTGCAGATAAAGTTAAGAAAAAAATGCTAGACCTGGCCGGTGAGCTATTAGAAGAAAAACCAGAGAATCTTTTGCTGGAGAACGAAAGAATCTTTAAAAAGGACAATATAGAACAGGGGATAAGTTATGAAAAGTTAGTACAGGAGGCTAAGGCTGTTGGAGTTTTATTAACAGAGTTAGCCTGGTTTAATCCCGGACCTGCTCGCCTTAATCATGATAATAATCAAGGTGAGGCTTTCCCTACCTATGCCTGGGCAGCTGTAGTAGCAGAAGTTTTAGTGGACCAGGGAACTGGAATGGTAGAGGTAGAGAAATTAACTGCTGCCCATGATGTGGGAACGGCTATTAATATTGATGCTGTTTTAGGGCAGATATATGGTGGTATAGCTATGGGGCAGGGAATGGGGGTTTTAGAAGAGGTAGTGACAGAAGAAGGAAAGGTTGAAACCTTAAACCTTGATGAATATCTAATACCGACAGCCTTAGATGTTCCAGAGATGGAAGCTATTATTGTAGAAACTGCTGATGAGTATGGTCCTTATGGTGCTAAAAGTTTAGGTGAAGCTGCCTGTGAAGTTCATCCTGCGGCTATAGCTAATGCTGTGGCTCAGGCCAGTGGACGGAGATTGAGAGAGCTACCCTGTAATCTAGAACGAGTTAAATTAGGCCGGATGTTATCTAGAAAGGATGGAAAATAATGAGACAGCTGAATTACCATAGACCTCAGGAACTAAAGGGAGCTTTGGAGCTGCTAGATAACTATGGTCCTCAGGCTAGAGTGCTGGCAGGAGGAACAGATTTGCTGGTAGCTCTTCGCAGTGATAACATGCCTGAAAAGGTAAAGCATATTGTTGATATTAGCAACATAGGAGAACTAAAAAAAATTGATTTAACAGCTAAAGAGGCTAACCTAGGCCCTTTGGTTACCCATGCCGAGATAGACAAACAGGATAAGCTCACAGATAAAATTCCATTTTTGCAACAGGCAGTAAGAGCTATTGGCTCTCCTCAGATTAGAACTAGAGGCACTCTGGGAGGAAACATCTGTAATGCTGCCCCCTGTGCTGATACTGTTCCTCCTTTAGTAGCATTAGAGGCTGAGGTGAAATTGACCTCTTTAAGAGAGGAACGCCAAATGTCACTTGCTGACTTTCTAACGGGCCCCTATCAAACAGCCCGCCAACCTCAGGAAGTGTTAACAAATATTTGTTTTTCGTTGCCAGAAGAAGGTAGTGCTACCGCCTTTATGAAGCTAGGGCGCCGTAAAGCTTTAGCTATTTCTCGTATGAGTGTAGCTGCAATAATAAAATTAAATGAGCAGGGAAGAGTTACAGACTTCTCTCTGGCCACAGGTTCTGTCACACCTAGTATCAGGAGGTTAAAAGAGGCGGAAGAGATTTTGAAGGGAGAAAAACCCGAGCAAAAAGTACTTGATCAAGTGGCAAAAGAGGTGGCCGAACAGATGATAGCTAGCAGCGGATATCGTTGGTCTACTTCTTACAAAGAACCTGTAATCCAGACTTTAGTTAGTAGAACTATTGCTCAAGCGCTGGGGGAGATATCATGAAAGAAATAGAAGTCAATTTAACCATTAATCATAAAAAAGTTTCTCGTACTGTTCCTGCCAATTGGCGGTTATTGGATTTGCTTAGAGAGGGTTTTAGCCTTACTGGTTGCAAAGAAGGTTGTGGAGTGGGTGAATGTGGAGCCTGTACTGTTCTCTTAGCTGGTGAGCCAGTAAATTCTTGTTTAGTTTTGGTGGGCCAGGCTGAGGGTAAAGAAGTATTAACGATTGAAGGATTAACTGCTGCTAATAAAGAGGAAGAATTACACCCTCTCCAACAGGCTTTCATCGAAAAAGGGGCGATTCAATGTGGTTATTGTACCCCGGGCATGGTTTTGAGTAGCTTAGCTCTATTACGACGTAATGCCGAGCCAGGAGTTAAAGAGATTAAAGAAGCTATTTCAGGAAATTTATGTCGCTGCACAGGTTATAAGCAAATTGTGGAAGCTGTTCAGCTGGCGGCTGATTGGCTCAAAGAGGACGGGGATTATATTGAATAAGGATTTAACTCTGTCTGTTTCCCGCAGAGAATTAGTTGGACTGGCTAAGGAGCTCATTTCCTGCAGGGGACTTTCTGGTGAAGAGGGGCAGCTGGTCGCTAAACTAAAAAGGATTTTAACTGATATGGAGTTTAGCAATATAGCCGTTGACCAATTTGGTAATATTACCGCAGTGATTCCTGGGCAAGATTCAGAGCTTTCCCCGCTGTTATTTGACTGCCATTTAGACACAGTAGGGGTTAATGATAAGGAAAAATGGGAAAGTGATCCCTTTATAGCCAGTGAGAGAAACCACAGGATATATGGCCGAGGAGCCAGTGATATGAGAGGGGCATTAGCAGCTCTGATTTACGCCCTCAAAGCCATTAGCAGGAATAAATTAAAACGAGATATAGTTATTTCCGGTTCAGTAGGTGAAGAGGTGCAGGAAGGTATGGCCTTTGCTCCAGTCCTGGATAACCATCAACCCAATTTGGTTATTATCTGTGAATCCACCGGGGGAAAGCTTAATATTGGACAGCGAGGTAGAGCTGAACTGAAACTGCAAGTAAGAGGGGAAGGTGCTCATACTTCCAGCCCTGAAGTGGGCTGTAATGCTGTCACTGGAATGTTAAAGTGGATAGAACAAATAGCTAACTTAGAACCTCCCAGAGATAAAAATTTGGGAGCAGGAATTATGGTTTTAACAGATATTATTTCTAAACCTTATCCCGGGCTCTCTGTCTTACCTGAAGAATGCCTGGTCACCTATGATAGAAGGCTGGTGGGAGAAGAAACTGCAGATTCATTACTGACAGATATTAAAGAACAGATAACTGCTGATATGAAAGCTTATGATTGGGAATTTTCTCTTGAGCTTGCCCAGGCTCAACTTACTACCTATACAGGACAAAAGATTACAGCAGCTAAATTTGCTCCAGCCTGGTATTTTTCTCCTCAGGAAAAATTTGTAGTGGCAGCTTCTCAAGCTTTAAAAAAGGCTGGATTAGAAAACAGTCTGGGCACCTACTCTTTTTGTACTAATGGTAGCATGTCAGCTGGCAGGCATAATATTCCCACTTTAGGATATGGACCTGGATTAGAAGAGAGAGCCCATACCACCAATGAATATGTTGAGATAGCTGAATTAGAAACGGCGGCTAAAGGTTATTATGCATTAGCTAAAGTTTTAGCAGATAATTGATTATTAAAATCACTAAAAGAACTTTAATGAGGGGAAAGAGATGAAAAGACCAACTATTAAAGATGTGGCAAAACTGGCTAAAGTTTCTGTGGCTACTGTTTCTAGAGCCTTAAATGATCCAGAAACAGTTAAAGAAGAGACGCGGAAAATTGTTTTAGAAGCAGTAGATGAGTTAGGATATGATCCCGACCCAGTAGCGCAGGCTTTGCGTTCAAATAAAGTTAAGTCTATTGCCATTATAGTGCCTAATATTACCAATGCCATTATGGCTGAGATGACCCGGGGAGCCCATGAGGAATTAGCAGACAATGGCTATAATACGGTGCTTTTTAATTCTGATGATGATTTTCAACAGGAAGTTCATTATTGTCAAATATTGCAGAATACCATGGTAGATGGAGCGATTTTTGTAACAGGAAGTGGTGAAACCCCGCCTGTAGAGAATATCAGTAATGATTTAGCAGTCTGTTTGATCAATAGAGAAATTGAAGATGATAAGGTAGATCAGGTGCTGGCAGATGAGAAAGAAGGACTACAGCTGCTCTGTTATCATCTTCATAAGCTTGGACATGATAAAATAGCTTTTATAACAGGGCTAGCAACCACCACAGCTACTCAGAGAAAGATTGCTGGATATAAAGAATTTATTGAAGAGGCGGGTTTAAAGTTTAAAGAGAATTATATTATTAGTGGTCACTGGACTATGAATGGAGCTTATATGGCTATGAAGGAGTTATTAGGTACGGAAGATAAACCGACGGCTGTTATTGTGGGTACCGATACCATGGCTTTAGGAGCTTTAAGTGCTGTTCGGGATAATGGATTATCAGTGCCAGAGGATATTGCAGTCACTGGATTTGATAATGCTCCTGGAGGTGAGTATTATCACCCTCCTTTAACTACCCTAAAGTATCCCAATTATGAAATGGGGCAACTGGCAGCCCGGGCAATATTAAATAGGCTTAAAAACCCCCAAATAGCTAAAAAATCGATTAAGTTACCATTGGATATTACAGTGAGGAAATCCTGTGGCTTTAGACTGGATTTTGCCGGAAAAAATAATCGATGAAACTTTATCAGTTCCGGTTTAAATTACTGAGGTGAGGATTAGATGGCTGCTGAAGAAAGTATTGAAGTTAAAGTAAAATTTTTTGGGGTATTTAAGTTGGCCTGGGGCGATAATAAAGGCAGCATTAACTTAACTGCTGAAGCGACATTAAATGATCTGTTAGTTAAATTAGGGAAGCAAAAAAATGGTGCACTGGCTGATTTAATCTTTACTGATGGGGAAAGAGTAAATGAACAGTTAGTTATTTATATTAATGGCACTAAAATTAGAAACCAAGAAAAAGTTAAATTAACAGACCAGGATGAAGTTTACCTCTTTTTAGCTTTATCAGGAGGTTAAAAGAAATATTATTAAATGCAATTATTTTGTTATTTGGGAGTTGAGTCTATGGATATTTCTTTAATAGAAAAAAAGATTAAGGAAAAAGAAGAGGAGATAATTGCGGTACTAAAAAAAATGATCCAGCTAGAAAGCAAAAGTGGCCAGGAAGAAGAAATGGCTCAGTTTCTGGCCGATGAGATGCGGCGTAGAAATTATGATCAGGTAGAATTTGACTCTGTCGGCAGTGTTTTAGGTAGAGTAGGTCAAGGAGATAATGTTATGCTCTTTGATGCTCATTTAGATACAGTGGTAGCAGGAGAAGAGGCTGAGTGGAAACATCCCCCCTATGAAGGAAAAAGGGTAGAGGGAAATATCTGGGGGCGAGGATCCTGCGATGATAAAGGTCCTTTAGCTGCCTTTTTGCTTACCGGAGAGCTGATTAAAGAATTAGGGCTTTATGAAGACTGGACTTTTTATTTTAGCGGTACAGTAATGGAAGAAGTTTGTGAGGGAATAACTTTAGGGCATTTGTTAGAGGAAAAAGAAATTAATCCTGACTATGTTGTTATTGGTGAGGCCAGTGAGCTTAAGATTTGTCGAGGACATAGAGGACGGATTTTACTGGAAGCAAATTTTGCTGGCCAAGCTCTCCATGCCAGTGACCACAATGATAAAGACCATGCTATTTATAAAGCTCTACCTTTTATTTCAGCTGTTCCCAACTTAGATAAAAAATTACCAGAAGATCCTGATTTAGGCCAGGGTGATATCTGTGTTACTAAGGTGGAATGTCAGTCCAACTCTTTAAACTCTACCCCGGCTAATTGTAAAGTTATCCTAGACAGGAGGACGACTACCAAAGACAGCAAAGAATCAGTCTTACAAGAGTTAGCTGAACTACCGGGAGCTGAAGAAGCTCAAATAAAGATTAGAGATTTTCAAGGTCAATCTTACCGTGGTGTCGATATTGAGGCAGAGGAATTTTATCCAGCCTGGATTATGGCTGAAGATAATAAATTAATTCAGGCCGGCATAAAAGCCTATGAAAATGCAACTAACAAAGAAGCGGAAGTGGATGTCTGGGGATTTTCCACCAATGGAAATTATAGCCAGGGCAAAGAGGGCATCCCCACTATTGGCTTTGGTCCTGGAGAAATGGAACTTTGTCATGCTCTGAATGAACGTTTAAACTTGGAGCAATTTTGGCCTGCAGTTAAATTCTATACTATGCTACCAAATTATCTTTAATAATAAACATTATAATAATAAATCTCTAAAAACTTAATTGAGGTGATAAGATGAAATCAGTAAAGGGAAAACATTTATTAACTACTCAGGATTGGTCTGTTGAAGAAATTGAGACTATAATGCAGACGGCCAGACGTCTAAAAGAAGAAAGGAACTTAGGAATATATCACGACGATATATTACGAGCAGCAACTTTTTATATGCTCTTTTTTGAAGAATCTACTAGAACGAGAAATGCCTTTGAAGCTGGCATCCATCAATTAGGAGGCCATGCTCATTACTTAACTCCTAAAGCGACTCAGATTGATCACGGGGAAACTGAGAAAGATACCATAAAAGTATTAAGTCGTTACGGCGAAGGGATGGGTATCAGGAGAACGGAAGTTGGTGGCCATAAATATATGAAGACTTTGGCTGGTTTTGCTGATATTCCAGTATTAAATATGCAGTGTGATGACTACCATCCCACCCAGGCTCTAGCTGATCTGTTAACAATAAAAGAAAAATTTCAAAATAACTTAAAGGGCAAAAAGATGGTAATCTCCTGGACCTATGCCCCTAATTATATCCGCCCTTTGTCGATGGCCAATTCTTTAGCCCTGTTGATGACTAGATTTGAGATGGATATTGTTTTAGCTCATCCTCCTGAATTTCATTTGAGAGATGAGATTATGGAGCAGGCCCAGGATAATGCCGATAAAGCTGGAGTTGATTTTTCAGTGGCGAATGATATGGAAGAAGCTTTTAGCGATGCTCATATTGTTTATCCTAAAAGCTGGGGGCCAATCTGCTATACTGATGATGTTGAGGAAGGTTTAGATTTAATCGATAAGTACCCAGAGTGGGTCGTTGATCAGGCAAAGATGAATTTAACAAAGGATAATTCTATTTATATGCATTGTATGCCCTTTGACAGAGATATTGAAGTTACATCAGAAGTAGCAGATGGCAAACATTCTGTTGTTTATGATGAAGCAGAAAATAGATTACATGTTCATAAAGCTTTGATGGCTCAAACCATGGCTAGATAATCAATGATCATAGTATTTAATTTATAAGATTGAGGGGTGCTTACTTTGAAATTAATTGCTGCTGACTTTTTAATAACGGAAAATAACCAGCTCCAAAAAAATGGCGGGGTAGTCATAGAGGATGATACTATCGTAAAAGTGGGAAATTACCAGGAATTAAAGCAAGAATATCCGGCTATACCACAGGAAAAACATACCGGTAGTGTCTTAGCTCCTGGCTTTATAAATTCTCATATGCATTTTTACGGAATTTTATCTCATGGTATAAACCCTCCTCACTTTGATGATTTTACAGGGTTTTTGGAGGATTTTTGGTGGCCCTTAGTGGAAGATCAACTCACTCCAGAGCTAATTGCTCAGGGAGTAAAGATGTCTGCCTTAGAACTTATTAATAGTGGAGTTACCACTGCAGTTGATATTTTAGAAGCCCCGCAGGCCATTCCAGGTGCCCTGGAAGTAGAAGCTGAAGTGTTAAAAGAACTGGGGTTAAGAGCTGAATTATCTTTTGAGGCCTGTGAGAGGGTTAGCCCGGAAAATGCTGAGTTGGGATTACAGGAAAATTTAAAATTTGCAGCAAAGCATAAGGAGGACCCCTTAATTTCTGGCCGGCAGTGTACCCATACCCTCTTTACCTGTTCAGAAGAATTCTTGACTAAAGCCTTTAAGCTTGGTAAGGAAGCGGGCTTAAAACATCAACTTCACCTGTCAGAAAGCAGTTATGAAGTTAATTATAGTCTGGAGGAATATAATTTAAGGCCAGTAGAGGTTTATGAAAAAAATGAATTATTGAATTCAGACCTGCTGGTCTCTCAGGCAGTTAAGATAAATGAGCAGGAGATCGACCTCCTGGCCAGACATGAAGTTAGTGTGGCGCACCTGCCTTTAAGTAACTGCGAAGTAGGGGGAGGAGTAGCTCCAGTGCCAGAGATGTTAGCAGCTGATTTAAAGGTAGGCATTGGCACCGATGGTTATATAAATAATTTTTTTGAGGTTCTGCGGGGGGCTTTTTTAATTCACAAGGCTAACCTGGAAAACCCCGCAATTATGCCAGCAGAGACCGTCTATAGCCTGGCGACTGGTAAAGGCGCCGAGGCTATAAAGCGCCCTGAACTGGGAAGTTTAAAAGAGGGAAATAAGGCAGATTTAATTATAGTAGAGCTTGACTGTCCTACTCCAGTAAATGAAGGAAATATCTTTGAGCAGTTAATATTATATTGCAACCCTAAAAATGTGAAAGAGGTTATTATTGCAGGAGATAAGATAAAGACTGCCGGAGAGATTATAGGGGTCGACCTGGAGCAAGAAAGGGAGAAAACCAGGGAGGCTGCCAATAAATTGTGGGGTGTAAGTTGAATGGAAAATAACTTGGCTAATGATAATGCTAAAAAATTACAGACAGACTTTTTGGGAGTAAAACTTTCTAGCCCCTTTATAGTGGGGTCAGGTCCGATAAGTTATGGGGCAGCAGGAATTATAAGGGCTAATGAGGCTGGGGCTGGTGCGGTGGTGACAAAGACTATTAGAGATAAACCGGCGGAAAATCCTTATCCCCATATAGCGATAAATGATAAAAAAAGTTTAATTAATGCGGAAAAATGGGCTGATATTGCTGGGGAACAGTGGGTTAAAAACGAAATACCTAGAGCGGTAGACAAAGGGGCTGTTGTCATTGCCTCTATAGGCCATACCCCTGGCGAAGTAAATAATTGGGCAGCTAAAACTGTAAAGGCCGGGGCTAAAATGATAGAGTTGGTTTCCTATAGAGAGAAGGATATGGCAGAGATGTTAAGGATAGCTCAAAAAGAAGTAGAAGTCCCTATCATCGTCAAAATAAGCCCAAATTGGAATCAACCGGCGAAAACTGCAATTGATTTATTGCAAAAAGGGGCAGATGCTGTTACTGTCATGGATTCTATTGGACCTGCTTTGCGGGTGGATATTAGGACTGGTCGACCTTTAGTTGCTGGAGCACAGGGAGAAGGTTGGTTAACTGGAGAGGCTATCAGACCGATAGCTCAAGCTATAATTGCAGAAATTAGAAGGACTCAGCAGGAACCAATTATAGGTCTGGGTGGAGTGATGAATTCTGCTCAGGCTATAGAGATGATGATGGTAGGGGCAGATTTAGTGGGAGTATGCTCTACCCTGATTATCAATGGGGTAGAATACTTAAAAAAGCTAAACCCTAATTTAATAGATAAATTGGCTGAACTGGGTTTTCAAGATTTATCTGAAGTTAGCGGATATTCCCAAAAATATCTAGATGATAGAGAGAATAAAGATAAAATTAGTTTTTGCTTTGAGGCTGATAAATGTATTGATTGCCAAAAGTGTGTACAGGTATGTAGTTATAAAGCTCGTGAGCTGCTGGATAAGACTATGTATCTAAATGAAAATAAATGCAGATATTGTGGCTGCTGTAGCTCTGTTTGTCCTACGGAAGCCTTACGATATGAGTAATTTCTTTGTCAGTAACTACAAAGTAAGATTGGGTTGGGAAAAGGAGGTATTATAGTTAATGGGAATAACGGCGTGGATAGATTTAACCACCAGAAAAGTAATTAAGAAAAAGACTTCAGAAGAGTTATTGGAAAAATATTTAGGTAGTAGAGGTTATGCAGCTCGGCTATTATATGATAATACTGATGAAAACACAAAGCCACTCTCTCCAGATAATATCTTGATTTTCAGCCCGGGATTATTGACTGGAACCCCCTGGCCTACAGGAGCCCGTTATACCGTTACTGCTAAATCACCCTTGACTGGTGTTTATGGCTATTCCAATGCTTCAGGTTTTTTTGGCCCTGAATTGAGAAAAGCTGGTTATGATGCTTTAGTATTTAAAGGGCAGGCCTCAGAACCAGTTTATCTCCTGGTGGAGGATGAGGATATTACAATAAAATCCTCTCAAGAGTACTGGGGTGAGGTGACTTCGACTACTGAAAAAGCTCTAAAGGAGAAATATCCTGGGGCTAAAGTAGCTTGTATAGGGCCAGCAGGGGAAAATGAAGTTAGGGTAGCTGCTATTTTAAATGATAAGGGCAGAACAGCTGCTCGAGCTGGAATGGGAGCAGTAATGGGAAACAAAATGTTGAAGGCTATTGTTTGCAAAAGCCAGAGAGAAGTAGAATTATCAGCTGAATTTAAAAAAATTGCCCGCTCTAAAGCCAAAAAAGTTGCCCAACATCCGGGATCTATTAGTTTAAGAAAATGGGGTACAGCTGAGCTTATTGATCCTAAAAATCAGAGCGGAGATCTACCAGCTAAAAATCATCAATTGGTTCAGTTTCCAGAAGCAGAGAAAGTTAATGCTGAAGCAGTGGATGAATATGTATACAAAAATACTGGCTGTTATGCCTGTCCTATTACCTGTTCTCGGCATTCAAAAATTGAGTCCGGTGATTATAAATGTGATATTGAAGGTCCTGAATATGAAACACTCAATGCTTTAGGACCATTAGTCTGGAATGATGATTTGGAATTATTGATTTATGCTAATAAACTCTGCAATGATTTTGGTGTAGACACTATTTCTATTGGTGTTTTAATATCTTTTCTGTTGGAATGTAAGCAGGAAAACTTATTAACTGCTGAAGATACTGCAGGTTTTACTGTAGGCTGGGGGCAGGGAGAAAAGATTTTGCAGTTAATTGAGATGATAGCCAATAGAGAGGGTATAGGAGATATATTAGCCGAAGGTGTGGCGAGAGCAAGTGAAAAATTAGGTCCTGCCACAAAAAAGTATGCTCTCCATGTTAAAGGGATGGAACTTCCCCGACAAGAACCAAGAATCTGTAAAGCTATGGGTTTAGGTCATGCTACTTCTAATCGGGGAGCAGATCATTTATATGGTTTACCCACTATCGACCTGACTGGAAACGTGGAGATTGCTGAAAAGTATTTTCCTCAGTGTCTACCAGAAATATTAGAGACGACTTCGGAAAAATACAAACCGGAAATGCTGGTCTTTACTCAGGAGTATTGTGCTGTATCTGATGCCTTAGGGATCTGCAAGTTTTCCACCACCGAGAACTTTGCCTTAACTCCTGAGGATGTTGCTGAAGGGATTTCAGCTTTAAAACCAGATTTTGCTATAGATGAAAAGAAATTGTTACAGGCAGGAGAGAGAATAATAAATTTAGAAAGAATGTATAATATTAGAGAAGGACTTAATAGAAAACAGGATAATCTTCCTCAACGTTTCTTAGAGGAACCAGCCACAGTTTATAAGTTAAAAGATAAAAGACTAACTGATGAAATCTTACAAGAGGACTTATTGATAGATTTAGAGCCAATGCTGGACAGATATTATGAATTAAGAGGCTGGAATAATCAAGGGATTCCCACTGCCGATAAATTGATGGAGTTGGACGTTGAGTTATAAGAATTTTTAAAGAAATATCGTTAATCTATATACTTAAGGCCCTGTCACATAAGACAGGGCTTTTTTGAAATTTAATTAGAAAATTATTGTAATTAATGATACTATTATAATGACTGTTAATTTTTTAAGAGCTCATTTTGCTTTGTTTTGCTATGATTTAGGCAGTCAGCGGTGCCAGATTAGAAGGGAGAAGTCTTTATGGAGAACCATAGAGTGGGAATCACAAAGGGTAATATCAGAGACTGGTTTGAGCTGTTTAGGGTTTTTTCCTGGCCCTGCGTCCTCTTGCCAGCTGTCTTAGGAGGTTTATTTGCCTATCAAAAGGATGCGTTTGCTTTTACTAATTTTATCTTTTTGTTATTTGGAGTTTTCCTAATACATATTGCTATAACTATTGTTAATGAATATTATGATGTGAAATACAAAATTGATACTTTAGAGCAGAATAAACCGAGCAAAGTATTGGTTGAAGAAAGGGTTAGTCCCGAGTTTGCCTTAAAGATAAGCTATATTTTGCTAGTTTCGGCAGCAGTGCTGGTAAGTCTATATTCTATAATATCAGGGTTTTGGGGTGTTCTGATATTTGCTGCTTTAGGAATGGCCAGTGGTTATTTTTATACCGCCCCACCTGTCTATCTTAAATATCGGGGTCTGGGTCTACCGGCTAACTTTATTACCTATGGTCTTTTATTACCTCAGGCTATTCTTTATGGTTTAAGTGGTTCTTCATATCCGGCAGGTTTAGGGCTTTCACTTCCCCTGTCATTTTTGATAAGCGCTATTCTCTGGGCCAATAATATGCGAGATATAGAAGCCGATAAAGAAATTATAACTCTGGTAGGATTACTGGGACTTAAGAAAAGTTTTTATATCTATCTTATACTCCTTTTTTCTCCTTATTTATTGGCTATTTATTATTTCAGCCAAGGAAGGATTTCAGCCTTAGTTGGACTGGTTCTGCTGACTTTACCTTTAGCTCTGTGGCTTGGTTACCAGGCTCTAAAAGGGGTTAAAGGACAGAGAGATAGCCTAACTTTTCTTGATGAAAAAACAGCAGTTTTGATGCTTACCTTTAACTTCTTCTGGCTCTTGGCTTATTTTGGGAATCTATTAACTTAAGAGAAAGGAGGTAATTTTGGGATATGAAAGTGGAGAGAAGAGAATATCAAAGAAGATTTGCTAAAGAGATAGAGACTGTAGATAATATTATTAAAAATCAGGTAAACTCGATGCAACAGGATTTCCAGAAGAGTAAAAACAAACTGCTAGAGGCCGGGGGAAAGAGAATTAGACCGCTTTTATTAATCAGTGCTGGAAGGTTTGCCCGGAAGGGGCAGGAAAAAGAAAAGGAAGAGCAGCTTTATCATTTAGCAGCGGCTTTGGAAATATTACATATGGCCTCCTTAATACATGATGATATAATAGACAGAGCTGAAACCAGGCGTGGTTCTGCCAGTACCTATAATGAGCTTGGGTTGGAGCATGCTGTCTTTTTAGGTGATTTTCTGCTTAGCCAGGGCTATCGGCTACTACATGAGCACTGCCCAAAGCCGGCTTTATTAAAAGTTGATAGCACTTTGAAGGCTACCTGTGAGGGGGAGATGCTGGAATTTAACAACCGCTATAATCTTTCTCTCACTTCCCGGGATTATCTGCGCCAGATTAGGCGAAAAACAGCTCTTATCTTTGGTTTAGCAACTTATCTTGGGGGTTATGCAACAGGTATTAGAGGGCAAAAAATTAATTTGCTTTATAAATTAGGTGTTGAGATGGGGATGGCTTTTCAAATTCAAGATGACCTGTTAGATTTCATAGGAGTAGAGGAGGAGTTAGGCAAGCCTGTGGCTCAGGATTTGAAGCAGGGTGTTTATTCCCTGCCCGTTATCTGTCTATGGGAAAAACATGCAGCCAGCCAGCAGATCAAAAAAATTTTAACTGATAAAGAGTTATCAAAAAAGGAGCTGCAATATCTTCAACAGGAGATAAAAAAGGAAGAAATAACTGCTTATGTGGAGGAATTATGTCAGCGGTTTTTTGCTAGAGCAATTGACCTATTACACCAACTACCATCGGGTCAGGCCCAGGAAGACTTGTTTTTTATCCTTGATTATCAAAAAAATAGAAGGTGTTAAGACCATCAAAATTATTCATTTAAGACTTTGCTATGTCTTTTTAATTTACATTCAAGACATTTGTCCTCATTTAGCAGACTTATAATTATTTATTTGTGATAATTTTAGCAATATTAACCATAATACTATTTAGAGGTGATTTTGTTGCATAATCAAGATCTGGAAAAATTGAATAAAATTCAACTAATTGAACATTTAGGTGTGGTGCAAAAAAATTATTTTAGGATCTTTGCTGGTCCGGTGATCTTTTTAATTTTACTATTGTTGCCTGTTATCTGGCCTGATTTTTATCTGGAATGGCAGGAGAGCGGTGCTTTAGGAATGTTAATCTGGATGACCTGGTGGTGGGTGGAGGGGAGTGTCCATGTAGCAATAACAGCTCTGGTGCCTCTTTTTGTTACGGCCATCTTCCCCATTGCCCCAGCAGCTGAAGTGGTTGAAGTTTATAGCAATCCCATTGTATTTCTCATTGCTGGTAGCTGCCTGATTGGAGCTACCTGGAAACGCTGGGGTTTAGGCAAGAGAATCTCTTTAAATTTGCTGGTGCTGGTAGGCAACAAAGTCAGAAGTCAGGTCTGGATCTGGTTTATTTTATCAGCCTTTATTAGTGGATTTATTGCTGACACTATTACAGCAGCTGTTTTTGTGCCGGTGGCAGCTTCGCTGCTGTCTTTTTCAGGTTTTGATACCAATTCTAAGGTCTGGGAAAGTGGCTCGGCAACGGCTATTTTATTGGCGGTAGCCTGGGGAGCATCGATTGGCAGTTTATTTACTCCTATTGGTGGGGGACAGAACCTGGTGATCTATGAATTTTTAGGCGAGCTTAAAGGAAGCAGTGTCAGTTTTTATCGCTGGTTTGTCAATTTAGCTCCCTTCAGCCTGGTTTTAATTCCGCTGGTGGGCTGTTATTTAAATTATGTAGTATTGCGAGAAAATCCTTCTTTAGAAGGTAAAGAGGAGTTTTATAAAAAAGAGCTGGGGCATATGGGCCCTCTTTCTCGAGGAGAGCTGGTATCGGGTTTGGTTTTTGTTATACCAGTATTGGCAGCTTTTCTCCACCCTATATATGAAGAGTTGTTGCCCTGGTTTGAGCCCCCCTTTTTATTTTTTGCTGCTGGCTTTAGCCTTTTTTTCATACCGGCTGAGAGAAATGAAAATGTGTTATCCTTTCGGGCAATGAAATTTTTCCCTATAAATGTGCTGGTGGTCTGGCCCAGTGCCCTGGCCCTGGCTGAAGTGCTTGAGATTTCGGGTCTGGCAGCTTCTATTATGGAGCTTTTAAGGGTTTTTGCAGGGCCTTTAACCTTTGGTGTCCTGCTAATATTCCTGGGTTTTGTCACCTTTGTGACCAATATTTCAACCAATACTGCTTCTGCTGCCCTGGTAATCCCCATTATAATTGGGATGTATGTGGAGCAGGGGCTAAATCCTATACCTCTGGTGCTGGCTTTAGTGGCAGCAGTTAATCTGGCCTTTGCCATCCCCTCGGGTAATGGCTGTCTGGCCATGGCCAGTGGTTATGGATTGAATCTGCGGACTATGTTTAAACATGGATTGATTTTGTCAATTATCACTCTGTTAGTAGCCACCGGTCTGGCTTATTTATTGGCCAACTACACCGCCTGGTGGGGAGTCATATAGGATATTTTGTTTATATGACCTCTGCTCCATGTGGTCTCTTTAGTACAGGTAAATATTCACCGGCTTCTCTATAAAGAGGCTGAACCCTGTCATTTTTAATAGCTTCGATAAAATCTTTTTCCTTATCGATTTCAGCATCAATTTCGGTGATAAACTTTCCGATTCTACCGGGATAATGAGCATCACTTCCTCCTAAAAGTGACAGGGTGTTAGCCAGGCCAGCTTCAATAGCCCGGTAATTATTGGCAGAACTGGTTGAACCATTTAGAGCTTCAATACCGTGGAGGAGAGGGGCCAGATCAGCAATATTATTCTCAAGCCCTCGATTGTTGTTTCTAAAGGGATGGGCGGCAATGCCAACTCCTCCTGCTTTATTAACGGCAGTTAAAAGCTCTCTGGCCGGAATTACTTCAGTAGGGAGGTCATCTAATCCAAAAACCAGGATATCTCCCTCCTGAGTCAATATTTCTGCTCCAACAATTATTTTAAGATCATAGTTTTCGGTATATTGGGCAACATAATTTTTAAAATCATTACTTTCATGATCTGTTATACAGAGGCCATCTAAACCGGCCTCTTTAGCTTCTTCCAGGATCTGAATTGGATTTAAATGACTGTCACTGGAAAAGAGGTTCTCGTGAATATGGATATCGAAGAACATTTTTTCACCACCAATTGAGTTCTGAGGTAAAACTAATAACACAACTGAAAATATTATAACTTAAATCTTGCCTGCAGTCAATGAATTTTATAAAAAATATAAGATATAGTTATACTTAAGTGACAAAAAAACAAATGCAGCTCGATAATTAATTTTTCGGTTTATTAATCTTAAGGCCTAATATCAATAATATCTTCCATTTTTGTCATCTTTAAAACTTTATAAATATACTCGGAGTTTATATTTTTCAAGACCAACTTTATATCATGGTGATTGCTTTGTTTCTTGAGCCAAATTAAGTCTGAAATAAAGCAACTATCGATTCTTTCAACCTTATCCAGATTAATGGCTAGCTCCTCTATTTCTCCCTGCAAAATTTTAGTTGCCTCTTCTCTAATTGGACTCTGATTAACCAGAGCATATTTTTTGTCTATAACTAGATCTTCATCAGGTATTATCTCTGCTCTAAAATCATTGATGTTAATCTCCATTTTAATCCCCCCTCTGTTATTTACAATTATAGATATTATTAGATATTCCTGCATAAAAATTGCAAAGTTTTAAGCCAAATTCTGACAAATTAATATTTTAACCAATCTTTCTCAGTTTGATTTGACAAGAAGCAATTAATAATATACAATTGATGAAAATCAGATGAGATGAGCCTAGATTAGTAGAGATTAGAATTGCATTAGATGAGATGAGCTATATTGTTGCTGCTGTAATCCTCAATATTTGGGGGATTACTGTGGTTTTATAATGGCAAAAAATCTTTGCAGTCAGGCTTATGAAAAGTCCTGGCTGTTTTTTTAATTTAATCTGATAATCTAGCTCTTCTAGAAGGAGGTTATAATGTTAAGTTTACAGGAATATTTAGCGCTGACAGATGAATATAACATAATTCCAATCTATCAAGAATTTATAGCAGATACAGAAACTCCTATCTCTTTATATCAGAAGCTGGCCCGAGAAAAGGATTATAGCTATCTGCTGGAGAGCAGTGAAAATGACCGTTATTCCTTTATCGGATTAGAGCCTGCTGCAATTTATAAGAATTATGAAGATACAATTGAGATTATTAAGAATGGCAGAACTAAGACTATTAAAGAAGATTTTATTGAATACTTGCAGAACTATTTAGCGGAGATTGAAGTATATCAAAGAGCAGAGTTGCCGCCCTTTTCCGGAGGTTTTGT
>SL_8KL_010_SEDDRAFT_10000178_pt1 | contig 53349 bp, 51 predicted proteins | sample SodLakKL_010_SED_4_FD_11160 | JGI IMG/M metagenome (IMG submission 11160)
CCAAAATATTTGATTACAGAGCCCTGGGATAGAAAGTTGGCAATTGCCCCGGCGATGAAAAAGGCTGGAATCAGGGTCTGCAGGACATGCTCTTGAACATAATACTGCAGCAGGAAAAAAGCTTCCATGATGGAAGCCTGGATATTGTGGTGATCAAAGGGGATGAAATATACCGCGAGAAATATTGCGGCCAGGATAAATAGTTTTCGCATGTTGTCCACCTGTTTATCACTCCATTTGCGCTGCCAGGGTTTTTACTGTTCTTCCTGGATCCACTTTTTGATCTGTTCTTGCTTGGGCACTTTACCGGCTACTTTGACTTTGTCGTTAATCACCAGCCCGGGGGTCATAAAAACATCGTATTCCATGATTTTGTTGGTATCTTCAACTTTTTCTACCTCGGCAGAAATGTTTAGTTCTGCCAGGGTGTTTTGTACTTCCTGCTCCAGCTTTTCACAGTTTTTGCATCCGGGTCCCAGGATTTTAATTTTCATAGATAATCTCTCCTTATCAGTTTTTTGAAATTAAACCATAATTTTTCGTTTTTTGTCCCAGTATTTTTTTAGCAGTTCTTTGCTTGCTTCCAGGATGTCGAAAATTTTGGGATCGCTGACCTTGTAGAATACTTTTAATCCCTCTTTCCTGGAAACAACCAGGCCTTCCTTTTTTAATACATTTAGGTGACGGGAAACATTGGACTGTTCCATCCGGAGTTCCGGGGTAATTTTACAAACGCACTTTTCACCGTCGCGCAGTTGATCCAGGATTTGCAGCCTGGTAGGGTGAGCCAAAGCCTTTAACATTTCTGCCTGATCCAGGTAAAGGTTTTCTTCCAATTAATTCACCTCTTTACAGAGAGATAGATTAGTATTACTATATGAGTAAGTGCCCATATAGTAACATAGATAATGTGATCTGGCAAGGAGTTTGGTTTAAAGTTAAATTGCAAATTTTGATGATAAAAGGGGCGGTAGTTATGGCTAAGCAGGTAGACAAGCGCAATGTACTTTTTTTATGCACCGGCAATTCGGTGCGTAGTCAGATGGCTGAAGGTTTCTTGAAAGCTTTGGGCGGAGATAAGTATGTGGTTGAAAGCGCCGGCACCAATCCCGCAGGGGTTAATCCCCGTTCGATAGAAGTGATGGCGGAAGCAGGTATTGATATAAGCGGCCAGACATCAGATCGGTTGAGCCCGGAAATGCTTAAGAGTGCAGATTTGTTGATCACTCTTTGCGGTGATGCCCATGAAAATTGTCCTGTTGTTCCGACAGGTGTAGAAAAACGTCACTGGCCCTTATCTGATCCTTCATTTGGTGAAGGGTCCGAGACTGAAATAATGGAACGGTTCAGAGAAACCAGGGATTTGATTAAGGAATATGTGGAAGGTTTAATCGCCGGATAAAAAGGACTTGTTTTATTATCTCATATTATAGTTTTTGGGCAGGAAATATATTGTAAATCATCGAAAGTATAAGCTTAATTGTCTCAATAAATTACGGCGGGAAACAGGATTACCAGCCGAGCCCTTCCTGTTTATAGCCCGCCGGTTTTAATGCAGAAGAAAAGAGGTGCGTTGTTTGCAGTCAGTTAAAACCGCGGTAGTGGTGAACCCTGCTTCCGGCCACGGGAAAGCGGGCCGCCGCTGGCCGGAAATCGCTGCCGCTTTCGAACGGGAAGGCCTGCCTATTGTATTTAATTTTACCCGGAAAGCCGGGGATGCAACAGCAATGACACGCCGGTTTTTGCATGCAGGGTACGAGCTGATCATATCGGTTGGCGGTGACGGGACTGCTTATGAAGTGGTTAACGGTTTTTTCGAACACGGCAGGGCAATAAATAAGGATGCCGCCATTGCTTTTATTTCAACCGGAACTGGCAGCGATTTAGTTCGCACTATTGGTACCCCCAAAGATTTTGCCGGAGCAGTTAAACATATTGTGAAAAGCCCTGTACGAACAATCGATTTGGGAAGGGCCCGGTATATTAGCAATGAAGGCACGGAAGAAATTAGCTATTTTATCAATGTAGCTGGCCTGGGGTTAGATGGTGATACAGTAGCCCGGGTAAACCGAACCAGCAAGGTTATGGGCGGATTCATTTCATTTTTATGGGCCACTATTGTCAGCCTTCTATTATATCGCAACCAGCCCATGACTATAACTGTTGAAGACAAGCTGATTTATGATGGACCGGTTACAGTGGCTGTGGCTGGCAACGGTTGTTATTTTGGCGGAGGGATGAAAATTGCACCTGCTGCCCGAATGGATGATGGCCAACTTGATATTGTGATTTTGCATAACTTGAGCAAAAAAGAATTGATTTTCAACCTTCCCGGAGTATACCGGGGCAGCCACATTGATAACCCAAAGATTAAATTTTTAAGGGGGCGCTCGTTAAAGATTGATTCATCAGGAACAGCTTTGCTAAACCTTGATGGAGAGCAACCGGGGAAGGCCCCGGCTGAAATTGAGATAATGCCTCTGGCCTTAAATTTGAAGAGTTAGCCGGCAGTAATCAGCAAGGCTGTGCTGATTAACTTGACATAGACGTCTCTAAGTTTTATGATTTTATGAAAGCAACAACAGATCAGAAGGAGGCCTCACTTGGATTGCAGATAAAGGTGAAATTAGACGACGGAAAAGAAGCTGTATACCCGGAAGGAACTACCTGTATGGATTTGTACCGGGAAAAGACAGCTGAAAATAAGAATCTGGTTGCGGTACTGGTCGATGGTGAGGAGTGTGACCTAAATGCACCTATACCGGAAGACAGCGAAATTACTTTTGTCGATTTCGATTCACCCATCGGCGCAAAAGTTTACAGGCACAGCGCCAGCCATGTGCTGGCACATGCTGTAAAAAGGCTTTACCCGGAAGTAAAACTTGGTATAGGCCCGGCTATTGAAAACGGATTTTACTATGACTTTGATTTTCCGGAACCGATTTCTTCGGATGACTTGAAAGCAATTGAGAAGGAAATGAAGAAAATTGTCAAAGAAAAATTACCGATCAAGCGCCGCGAGATAAAAAAAGAAGAGGCATTAGATCTCTTCCGGGAAAAGGGCGAAACCTATAAGCAGGAAATGATTGAAGAAATGCCCGAGGAAGAAGTAATCAGCTGTTACGAGCAGGGTGAATTCATCGATCTTTGCACCGGTCCGCACCTGCCCAATACCGGCATGGTCAAAGCATTTAAGTTAACCGGGCTCGCCGGGGCTTACTGGCGCGGTGATGAGAAGAACCCGATGCTGCAGCGCATTTACGGCACTGCATTTCCTACAAAAGAACAGCTTAACCAATACTTGCACATGCTTGAAGAAGCTAAGAAAAGAGATCACCGTAAACTGGGCCGGGAACTGGACCTTTTCAGCCTGCACGAAGAAGCACCTGGATTCCCCTTTTTGCACAACAATGGGGCGATAGTTTGGCAGGAACTTACCGATTTCTGGCGCCAGGAGCACCGCCGGGCCGGTTATGAAGAAATAAAAACACCTTTAATTTTGAACCGTAGTTTATGGGAGCAATCGGGACACTGGGATCATTTTAGAGAAAACATGTATTTTACCAACATTGATGAGCAGGATTACGCTGTAAAGCCGATGAACTGTCCCGGGGCAATGTTGATTTACCGCTCTAAAATGCACAGTTACCGGGACTTTCCCCGACGAATTGCTGAGATGGGGATTGTCCACCGCCATGAACTTTCCGGGACTCTGCAGGGTTTGTTAAGAGTAAGATCTTTTACCCAGGATGATGCCCACATTTTCATGCTTCCCTCCCAGGTAGAAGAAGAAGTGGGTGGAGTTATAGATTTAATGGATCATTTTTATACCATGTTTGGTTTTAACTACCGGGTGGAACTAAGCACCATGCCGGAAAAAGCTATGGGAACAAAAGAAATGTGGGACAAAGCTACTTCAATCTTAGGGCGGGTCCTGCAATCAAGAAATATTTCCTACCGGATTAATGAAGGGGACGGAGCTTTTTACGGCCCGAAAATAGATTTTCACTTGGAAGACTGTATGGGACGAAGTTGGCAGTGTGGTACGATCCAGCTTGATTTCCAGATGCCTGAAAAATTCGATCTGACCTATGTTGGTGAAGATGGTGAAAAACACCGTCCTGTAGTTATTCACCGGGTTATTTACGGAGCCATGGAAAGGCTTTTGGCCCTGCTGATCGAGCATTACGGTGGGAAATTTCCAGCCTGGTTGGCTCCTGTTCAGGTTTGTGTCATCCCGGTTACCGAGCGTACCCACGATTACGGGCGGCATATCTATGAAAAACTAAAAGGGGAAGATATCAGGGTTGAGCTTGACGATCGCAACGAGAAAGTGGGTTACAAAATCAGGGAGGCCCAGGTGAAAAAGATTCCTTATATGCTGGTGGTCGGTGACCAGGAAGCAGATAGCGGCAAAGTTGCAGTGCGACGCCGCGACCAGGGCGATCTTGGTCCTGAAGATATCGAGGTATTTATCGACAAACTGAAAAAAGAAATTGTAGAAAAAAGTATTTGACCTGGCCAGTTTAATTTGGTATAGTCAAATAGGAAAAAAAAGTATTGAAGAAGAAGTAACCGCTTCTCACCCTGAGACGTATTATAATACTGTTACCAGGGTTTATCCATAGATGCTTAAGGATATTAAGAGCAGGCGGTAGCCCCTGCTCTTAAATTTTTGGAGGTGAAACGATATCAGTAAAAATTTGTTCGTGAATGAACAAATTAAAGCCCGGGAAGTGCGGGTTATTGATCCGGATGGAAACCAGCTCGGGGTAATGAAAACCGAGGAAGCTCTTGATCTAGCCCAGGAAAAGAAAATGGACCTGGTCAATGTTGCCCCTAATGAGCGGCCGCCGGTTTGCCGAATGATGGATTACGGTAAGCACAAGTATGAACAGAGCAAGCGGGAAAAAGAAGCAAAGAAAAAACAAAAAACGTCATCAATCAAGGAAATCAAAATGCGGCCTAATATTGATAAACATGATTTTGATGTCAAGGCAAAAAGAGGGCAAAAGTTTTTAGAAAAAGGTGACAAAATAAAAGTCACGGTGATGTTTCGAGGCCGGGAAATAACTCACCCGGAAATCGCCCAGCGTCTCTGCAAAGAACTGGCTGATGAGCTTTCCGATTATGGTGTGGTGGAAAAGCAGGCCAAGCAGGAAGGGCGCAATATGATTATGATTTTATCGCCTAAATCACAGTAGAAGAGGAAGGTTGTTGTTCCAATGCCTAAAATGAAAACACACAGCGGTGCTGCGAAACGGTTTAAAAAAACCGGAAAGGGTAATTACAAGCGCAGCCAGGCTTATGCCAGTCACTTAAAGCGCAGAAAAAGCCCTTCTCAGAAAAGAAGGCTGCGCAAGTCCACAATGGTTAAACCTGCTGATGTTAAGCGGGTTAAGCAGCTTGTCCGTTAAATTACTGCTGCCAATAGTTATTTGATAGTTCAAAGACCGAATATAATATCGTATAAACGGGAGGTTGATTGATTATGCCTCGCACCAAAAGAGGTAATGTCGCCCGCAACAGGCGTAAAAAAATATTAAAGCTTGCCAGGGGCTATTACGGTTCGAAGAGCAAGCTGTTCAGGATTGCCAACCAGCAGCTTATGAAATCGCTGGCTTATGCCTACCGAGATCGGAGGCAGCGTAAAAGGGATTTTCGTAAATTATGGATTGCCCGGATTAACGCTGCAGCCAGGGCCAGCGGAATGTCATACAGCAGGTTCATCAGCGGGTTGAAAAAAGCGGATGTCCAGATTAATCGCAAAGTTCTTGCCGACCTGGCAGTTAATGACAAAAAAGCTTTTGCCCGGCTAGTTGAAGTTGCCAAAGAAAAAAATTAAATTGCCTATTTAATTTATTAGCAACACTGGGAATGAGAAAATCCTGGGGGTATAGATGGAACCTACACAGGTTACAAGCGGCAGCCATCCGATGCTTAAAGAATTTGTTAAGCTGCAGAATAATCCCCGCTACAGACATAAAACACAGCAAATAGCCCTGGAGGGGTTTAACCTGGTTTCTGAAGCACTTAGAGCCGGATTAACCCCGAGGGCTTTTTTTTATACCCGGGAGTATTATGAACAAGAAGGGTTAGGCTGGTTAGCTATTTACCCCCAGCAGGTTAGGCATTTTATCCTACCCCAAAAGCTTTTTAAAAAAATTACAGAGACAGAAACTCCTCAGCCGGTTGCGGCAATTTTTATTTTTAATAGACCTGTTCACAAGCAAGAATTAACGAATATCCCCGAATTGGCCCTGATCCTGAACCGTTTACAGGACCCTGGAAACATGGGGACAATAATTCGTACTGCCGCTGCTGCCGGGGTGGATGCTCTTTTTTACACCCCTGCGAGTACTGATCCGTATGGTCCTAAGGTGCTGCGGGCTACAGCCGGTGCGATATTTTACCTGTGGCCTGAGCAAACAGAAGATCCGCTAAAGTTGATCCGGGATTTAAAAGAACGGGGAGTCCAGGTTATAGCTACTTCGGCTGCTTCAGCACAAGCCCATTATTCTGCCGGTTACAAGGACAATTGTGCGCTGATCATCGGCAATGAGGCGGATGGGATAGATGATGAACTTATTGCTGAAGCAGACTTAGAAGTATCCATTCCGCAACTGGGACCGGTAGAATCTTTAAATGCAGCTGTAGCCGCAGCCGTAATTATGTATGAAATTATTCGTTGTCGCAGCAGCTAATCTTCTTGAAGCTTTGCCGGCTTAATGCTATAATGCTATTAAATTTTTATAAGCAAGGCTATGAAGGAGTTAAGTAAGTTTACGGGTTACGGTGCCGACCAGGGAGGCTTTGCCATAGACTGCAAGCAAACCCGGTGCCCCGTGCTGAATTTCGCTCTGGAGCTTACCACCGAAGGGCTTAAAATGCCTGGTAGGTTGGTTGCGGTGTTCCCGTTATCGAACTTTTGAGCGAGCTAACCGATCTGGCTAAACTGGGTGGTACCGCGGAAGAAGTTCTTTCGTCCCTCTATTTGAGGGATTTTTTATTTACCTGTTTTTATCTACATGGAGGTGTCTGGAGTTGCTTGACAAATTAAAGGAGCTGGAAAACGAAGCAAAGCAAAACATTGAAGAAGTAAATGACCTGGACGAGCTTAAAGCTACAAAAGTACGTTTTCTGGGGAAGAAGGGTGAGTTGACCAAGCTATTACGTAGCCTGGGTAACGCTCCGCCGGAGGACCGGCCGGTAATCGGGAAAAAAGCAAACGCCTTACGGGAGGAACTGGAACGGGCTGTTGAGCTTAAAGAGCAAGAGCTGCGTGATGCGCAGAAAGAAGAAAAATGGGAAAAAGAACGGATCGATGTTACTCTTCCGGGCACTCCTGCAACATTGGGACAAAAACATCCTCTAACCCTGGTCCAGGACGAGATTAAAGAAATATTTGTTGGCCTTGGTTTTCAGCTGGCTTATGGCCCGGAAATAGAAAGCGATTATTACAATTTCGAAGCTTTGAACATACCGGCCGATCATCCAGCCCGGGATATGCAGGATTCATACTATATTACAGAGCAATTTTTACTGCGCACGCATACTTCCCCGGTGCAAATCAGGTCCATGGAAAAGCAAGCCCCAAAACTACCGGTCCGGGTAATCTGCCTGGGCAAAGTTTATCGGCGTGATGATGACGCCACCCATTCACCGATGTTTCACCAGTGCGAGGGGTTGGCGGTAGATTCTGATATTACTTTTGCTGATCTAAAAGGAACCTTGCACTTGTTTGCCCGTGAGATGTTCGGACCTGACCAGAAGGTTCGTTTTCGTCCCAGCTTCTTTCCTTTCACCGAGCCCAGTGCCGAGGTAGACATCTCCTGTATTATGTGCGGGGGTGAAGGCTGCCGGGTTTGTAAAAGTACCGGCTGGCTTGAAATTCTTGGTGCCGGTATGGTCCATCCCCGCGTACTTGAAGTGTCCGGTTACGATCCCAAAGCGTGCAAGGGTTTTGCTTTTGGGATGGGTGTGGAACGCATCGCCATGCTTAAGTATGGCATAGGCGATTTGCGCCTCTTTTTTTCCAACGATTTACGCTTTCTGAAGCAGTTTGGATAAAAAAACAAGTAGACGCTTAAGTATAGTATATGTGAATGCTCAACCTAAAAAAATTAATACCGGCAAACCTTAAAACTATAATTTTAATGTGTTTTATCAATATCCTGGTAGAGGCTGAGCAGATCCAGAGAAACTAAACTACCGATTAAAAGGAGGATAACTAGATGCGTGTTCCTTATAACTGGCTGTTAGATTATATAGATCCGGGGGTGCCTGCTGAAAAATTGGCTGAGCTTTATACCCTTTCTGGGGTGGAAGTCGAGTCTGTCGAAACTTTTGGTCCCTCTATGCCGGAAGTAGTGGTGGGTGAAGTGAAAGCACTGGAGCCGCACCCTGGAAAAAGCAACCTGGTGCTGGTTGATGCCGATGTGGGCAAAGAGGTGTTGAAAATTGTTTGCGGGGCAAAAAATATGGGGGAAGGTGACAAGGTGCCTGTAGCCAAACCCGGGTCGACTCTTCCGGGAAACCGGAAAATTGAAGAAACAATTATTCATGGCGCCGCTTCTTCAGGCATGCTTTGTTCTGCCCAGGAACTGGGGCTGGAACTTGGATCTGAAGATGAAATCTTAATTCTTGATCAAACAGCAACAGTTGGTGAACCAGTAGATCAGGTATTAGGATTTGACGATAAAATACTCGAACTGGACCTGACTCCGAATCGTCCTGATTGCTTGAGCATGATCGGGATGGCCTATGAAGCAGCAGCCTTAACCGGGGCTGAAGTTAAGTTCCCGCCAATGGCCCCACCGGAAACTGAAACACCCCTGGAAGAAATTATTAGTGTGCGACTAGAAGATCCAGACCTTTGTCACCGGTACACTGCCCGGGCGGTGAAGGACGTAACGATCAAAAAATCACCCCTATGGATGCAGTTGAGGTTGTTAAAAGCTGGAATTCGACCAATAAGCAATGTTGTGGATATAACCAATTATGTAATGTGGGAATTCGGTCAACCCCTCCACTCTTTCGATATGGGGTTGCTCCAAAGTAATGAAATTGTGGTAAGAAGAGCCATGGAAGACGAAAACCTGGTAACCTTAGACGGAGTTGAGCGGAAGCTTAATCCTGAAACTCTTGTTATTACTGACGGTAAAATCCCGATTGGTCTTGCCGGCGTGATGGGCGGTGAAAATACGGAAGTTTCTGATGCCACTCAAGAAGTCTTGATTGAAGCCGCAGGTTTTAATCCAACAAATATTCGCCGGACAGCCCGACGTTATAACCTGCCTTCTGAAGCTTCGCAACGTTTTGAAAGGGGGGTGAATCCGGAAGCAACACTCTGGTCACAGGACCGTGCTGCCTTGTTGATGAATAAGTATGCAGACGGCAAAGTGCTTAGGGGGGTTATTGATCAAAATTTAACTCCCGCTAAACCTGTGTCAATAAAGGTTTGCCCTGAGAGAATCAATAAGATTTTGGGTGCGGAAATCCCTGAAGGAAATATTTCCTCTTTGTTAAACAAGCTTGGTTTTACTGTAAAAAGTGGCGAGGAAGGTGAGCTTGAGGTTACAGTTCCCTTAAGACGCGGCGATGTGTTAATTGAAGAAGACGTGGTTGAAGAAGTAGCCAGATTGTACGGCTATGACCAGATTCCCTATACCCTGCCGCGTGGTGAAATGCTTGAAAACCGACCAACCATGCAAGAAAGACTGCACAACCTGGTTAAAAATATCTTTACTGCTGCAGGTTTTTATGAATGCATTACTTATTCGTTCATTAATCCTGAAAACCTGGTTCGGTTGAGGTTCCCAAATGATGACCCGAAGATGAAAAGCATACCGGTGCAAAACCCGTTTTCCGAAGAACAGGGGGTTATGCGCACCACTTTATTGCCCGGTATGTTGAAGGTAATTCACCAAAATATCAGCCACCGGGAATTAAACCAGAGGTTTTTTGAAATTGGATCTGTGTTTGAAGCGGACACACTGCCGTTGCAAGACCTGCCTCTGGAAAAGGCTAAATTGGGGGTGGCCACTACCGGAGTGATTCCTGAACAAAACTGGGCAGTTCCTTCCCGGGAAGCCGACTTTTTTACAGTAAAAGGGGTTTTGGATAATCTTTTCAATCGGCTGCAGATAGAAGAAGTTGAATTTGTGCCGGCGGAAATGCCTTTTACTCATCCCACCCGCTGTGCTGTTGTAAAAGTTAAAGGGGAGGAACTGGGTTATTTGGGCCAGCTCCATCCAGATGTAGCGGAGGCCTTTTCGATTGACCAGTCTGTCACCGTTGGCGAATTCGACCTTTCGCTTATGGAAAAAAGGGCTAACCTGGTGCCAAGAGCAGTTCCCCTGTCCCGCTATCCGGCGGCAACCAGGGATCTGGCTATAGTAGTTTCCAAAGAAATCTCGGCTGAACAACTGGAAAAAACAATCAGGGAAGCAGGCGGGAAAATGGTTAGCAGGGTTAGGCTATTTGATCTTTATGAAGGAAAACAGATCCCTGAAGGAAAGCGCAGCCTGGCTTATTCGATTACCTTCCGGTTGGAGAACCGAACCTTAACTGATGAAGAAGTGAATCAAGCCCAAGAAAGTATAGAAAAAGCCCTGTTTAACCTGGGTGCAGTTTTGAGGAGCTAAAAGAAGCAGGATATTAAGCGCGATACCGCGAATAGACCAATAGTAGATCTCCATCAAACATATTACCAAGAGTATAAGCCGGGTAACGGTTTTTGAATCTGCAGCCGGATAACCGAAAGGACGGGCGAGATAGATGGAGGATAATGAAAAAAACAGGGTTACTGTGAATATCATGGGGGAAGAATATGTGCTAAGAAGTTCTTCTTCCAAAGAATATATGTACCGGGTCGGCAGCCATGTAGATCAGCTGATGAAATCTTTAGCAGAAAAAAATATCCAGATGAGCAAACAGCGGATCGCTGTGCTGACTGCCCTTAATCTTGCTGATGAGCTGATCAGGCTAAGAGAGGAAAAAGAAGATTCTTCGGATAATCCGGGGGACCAAAAAGAAAGTGGTGGAGACAATGAATTGGTTTGATATATTTCTCCTTGTTGTTTTAGGGCTGCATGTGATTAACGGTTTTTCACGGGGCTTGATTAAGCAAGTATTCGATATATTTGGTTTCATTGTGGTAATTATCCTTTCTTTTTGGGGCAGCCGGCTTTTCAGTGAAGCTTTGGCTGAATATATCGATCCGGAAAATATTATTCCCCATCATGAAGTGATTGAAAATCTGGGGTTGGAAATAGCCCTGGAACAGGCACCGCAGTTGATAGCCGGGGTAATCACTTTTCTTTTGCTGTTTTTAATCTTCAGCATTGTTTTTCGCTTGTTTTCCAGCGGATTCAAGTGGATTAACCGGATACCGGTAATCGGGTTTTTTAACCGCTTGGCCGGAACTGTGATGGGGGTATTGATCGGGGCGATATTTGTGTATATAATTATTGCCGCTGTTTCAATTATACCTCTTCAGTTTTTTATGGATGCCCTGGAGGGATCGGAAATAGTCTTTTTTGCCAATCATTACCTGGCACCTGCTGCAGAAGCGATCAAGGAATTTGCCCTTGACTTTTACCTGAACTTAAATTCTTAATATCTTAAACTCGGTATTAGCCGGTTTTAGCGTGTTACGGCTTGTCCCTGCCGGAAATCAAGGTTGGGTGAAGCCGGTTTTTTTGCCCGACAACTGTGCATGGATAGCCTGTTGCAGGGTTGATATAATTTTGCATAACCGCTAAAATACCGGGTGTCAGTTGAAAATAAAATGAGAGGGATTCAGGCCTGTGCAGTTTACAACAGATTTTTTTCTCCGGGATACTGCAGAGGTGGCCAGGGAATTGCTCGGTCACTATCTTGCCAGGGAAACTTCGGAAGGCTTGATCAAAGGGATTATAGTTGAAACGGAAGCTTACCTGAGCAGCAGTGATCCGGCCTGCCATGCTTCTCGGGGACAAACGAAGCGTAATGCCACTATGTTTGGTCCTCCCGGGAAAGCCTATGTATATTTTATCTACGGTAACCACTACTGTTTTAACGTGGTTACTGGTTTGGAGGGCAAAGGTGAAGCGGTCTTATTAAGGGCGGTTCAACCGGTGACAGGAGAAGATTTAATGTTAAAGTACCGTGGCAATAATTGTTCTGAAGCTAACCTGACAAGTGGTCCGGGAAAGCTTTGCCAGGCTTTTGCAATCGATAAGAGCTTTGACGGCCATGATCTAGGAGATAAACCTTTGTACTTGCTGGAAAATAAAAGCGCAGGTAAAATCGGTGCGATAAAGGCAACACCGCGCATAGGGCTATCAGTAGGAAAGGAAAAAATGCTTCGTTATATTGTAGAAGGGAATAAATACTTATCGAGGTGAAGCAAATTTGCCCGAAATTATTACAGATAGAGAAATAAAAATGCTTGAATTCAGCCAAATCCGGGAACAGCTTAAAGGCATGGTAGTCAGCCCGATGGGCCGTGAAATCGCTGCTTGCCTTCATCCTATCGCTGATTCTGAATTAATTGGTCACCGGCAGGTGGAAACCAGCGAAGCCAGGCTACTATGTTCAAAAAACGCTTTTCATCCTTCGCCAGTTGAAGATATTAAACCGTTTTTAGACAGGGCAAATAAAGGGGCAATGTTGTCAGGTCCTGAACTGGCTTCTATTATGTTATTCATCAAGGCTGTCCAACGCTGGCCGAAATTTTTTACCAACCGGGATCACCGGGAACTCTATCCTTTACTGACAGAGGTAGCAAACAGGATTCACCTGTGTGAAGGAATATATGCTTCCTTGAAGCGAGCCCTGGATGAAGAGGGCAATGTTTTGGATGGTGCATCGGCGGAATTGTCATCACTACGCCGTAAAAAGCATTCGCTACAAAACAGAATCAGGGAAAAACTTGATCAGTACATTCGCAGCTCCCACTACCAGCGTTACCTGCAAGATGCCCTGGTAACTATTCGTGGAGGGCGTTATGTGCTGCCGATCAAGCAGGAATACCGTCAGCATGTGGATGGAATCGCCCATGATCAGTCGGCAAGTGGAGCGACAGTTTTTATAGAGCCCTTGCCTGTGGTTGAAATGCAAAATTCCCTTACTGCCTTACAAAAACAGGAAGAAGAAGAGATTGAACGGATCCTTTTGCAATTAAGTGGCCAGGTAGCCTCCGGAGGAGATCAGCTGGCAGCTGACAGGGAGATCTACGGTGAACTAGATTTTATAATTTCCCGCGGTAGGTTGAGCCAGGAGTTAGGTGGAGTTGAACCCAGGCTACTTCAGGGTGAAAATGATACCATCATTCTTGACCAGGCTGTTCATCCCCTGTTAAGTGGTGAAAAAGTACCGCTAACTGTTGAGTTGGGGGGTGAAGCTCAGACCCTGGTAGTAACCGGGCCCAATACAGGGGGCAAGACGGTAGCACTTAAAACAATTGGTCTATTGACAGTCATGGCCCAGTGCGGGCTTCATGTTCCTGCTGAAAAAGATACCAGGTTAACCGTGTTTGAGAAAATCAGGACCGATATCGGGGATGAACAGAGCATTGTTCAGTCCCTGAGCACATTCTCCGGGCACATGAAAAATATTATTGCAATCGTGGAAGAAGCAGGTCCCAGTTCACTGGTCCTTTTTGATGAGCTTGGTGCAGGTACCGACCCGTCCGAGGGAGCTGCCCTGGCTATGGCTCTTTTGGAAGAGTTGACTAACAAAGGGGCTTTAACAATCGCAACCACCCATATAAACGAGTTGAAATTGTTTGCCCAGGTTCAGGAAAAAATGCAGAATGCAGCAATGGAGTTCGATTTAGAAACTCTGGCTCCCACTTATCGTCTTTTGCAGGGAATTCCTGGACAAAGCAATGCTTTTCATATCGCCGGCCAGTTGGGACTTCCGGAAAAAGTCCTGGAGAAGGCAAAAAGCTTTATGCACCGGTCCCATGACCAGGTTGAATCGATTATTGCCAGCCTGGTGGAAGATCAACAGCGTTATTACAGGGACAGCCAACAAGCTGAACTGGAAAGAAACCGAGCAGAAATGATGATGGCAGAACTGGAAAAAGAGCGCAATCTGCTTCGGGCCAGGCGAGATGATATTTTGAAGGAAGCTCGGGAGGAAGCACGGCAAATTGTCAGGAGGACTAAACAAACCGCTGATCAGTTAATTAAAGAGCTGCGGGAGATCAAAAGCGAGGGGGCAGAACAACCTCTTGCCCAGGCTGAACAAACCCGCAGAAGCTTGCATGAACTCCGCAGGGAGGTAGAAGCGGAGGATGATGAAAAAGTAGACCCTGACGCGCCGCCTTTAAATGAAGAAGATTTGTTTGTAGGACGTGCAGTTTATATTAATAGCCTGAAGCAGGAAGGGGAGATTATATCTTTGTCAGGTAATGAAGCAGCAATCCAGGTAGGGGCGATTAAGGTTAACGTGCCCACCCGGGAATTGAGAGAAGTCCCGAGTGACCGGGAAAAACAAACCAAGAAACAGAAGAAAATGAGTACCGTGCCATCAAACATCAAGGGTTACCACGTCCAAAAAGAGCCGGCAATCAGCGGTTCACTTGACTTGCGTGGTTTGACCCTGGAAGAAGCGGTTCCGCTGGTTGATAAGCTCCTTGATAATGCTCTCTGGGCTGGATTAAACCGGGTTGAGATTATACATGGCAAGGGTACCGGTAAATTGAGGCAGGGATTGTGGCCTTACCTGAAAGAACATAAGCTTGTCCGTAATTTCCGCACTGGAGAGACGGGAGAAGGTGGGGAAGGGGTCACCATTGTAGAAATTAAGGCATAGCCCGAATCAAACATTCCCTGGTAAACCGGAGCCATAAAAGTTTGATTTCAAAATGAACCCTCATAAGCCAAATGTGCAAAGGTATTATTTCCAACACCGCATAAAAATATTTTGCCAGATTTGCCCGGGGCTCCAAAGGCAAGAGCTTAATCTATTCTGAACCTTTTGATACCACTAAGTTTACCCGGTCTCCCTGCGAAACTCTTGTTCCCGGAGCGGGACGTTGGGAGATAACCCGGTTCATGCTTTCTTCCTCGCTGTGTTCTTGCTCAACAGATCCTATCACGAGACCCTCTCGCTCAAGTTTTGCCCTGGCGATAGCCTCAAAAGATCCGGTTACATCAGGGATTACTACTGCGCCTTCATCGGTGGTCTGTCTTGCGATTTCACCATCTTCATCAGTTTCGGTGCTTACCCTTACTTCAGCCGGATCGGAAGATTCACCATCCGGGTAGAGGGCAGACAGAGTGTAGGTATACTCGCTGTCAAGCTCGATATCACTGTCTGAATGCTGCCGGCTATTGGCGTCAAGTTCTATAATAGCCTGTTCGTCGGGATCATCATGGGAAATCCTTTGTAGTTGAAAGCCTTCTACATCAGGGCCCTCGTATTCCCACTGCAAAGTGATGCCATCGGTGAAGATATGAGCGTCAAAAAGCGAAATATCGTCAGTGGTTGAACCGCTTTGATAATCGCGCTCACCAAGCATGCTTACCCTTAAATCGGTATCCTCGACATCCTGCGGTACCCTTCCGGCACCACCCGACCAGCGTTCGTCAGTTTCAATATAATCCGGACGGCTATAAGTCCGCCGGTCTTCATGCATGTTGCAAGTTTCGGTTGGTTCCTGACCTTCGATGAAATAATCCCTGATTACGGCGTCATCATCTTCACAATAACGATTGGGCACTTTACCGGAACGTTTGCAAACTTGCATTTCAACGATCCCCTCAGGCCTTTCAAATTCTTCAATTTCAAGGGTCTCAAATTTTTCTAAGAAAACCTCGCGCATTATACCGGTGGAAAAACGCCAACCTTCCCTGATACCACCCAGGTTGGGCTCGTCGTAACCCATCCAAAAAGATGCGACCAGATTCGGTGTATAAGCCATAAGGTAAGCATCTTTCCAATCATCTGTTGTTCCTGTTTTGGCAGCTACAGGACGGTCTATGTTCAAGGCGCCTCCAATATATTCTGTGACATAATCCTGCAAAATATCGTTAACCAGGAAGGCTGATTCCGGGCTCAAAACCTGGTTTGGTTCTATATTGTTTTCGTAGATGACCTCACCATGGCGGTCGATAACTTTTTCTACGGTATGGAGATCCACTTTTAAACCGGAATTGGCAAATACACTGTAAGCCTGGGCCATATCAATAGCGCTGACCCCCCTGGTCAGGCCACCCAGGGTCAAAGCCAGGTTATTTACTTCATCCGGGTGGATAGTTTTAAGGCCCATTTCCTGGGCATATTCTGCACCAACTTGCGGTCCCAGTTTTTCAAATGTGCGGATGGCGGGTATATTGTATGATTTAAAAAGTGATTCCCTCGCTGGGGTCATTCCCCTGAATTTGTAGTCGAAATTTTCCGGGAACCAGTTTAATTCCTCTACATAATATGGTGAATCGTCCAGTGGTGTGCCTGCACCGGCCAACACTCCTTCTTCAAAAGCAGGACCATAAGCGGTAATCGGCTTGATTGCCGAACCAGGCTGGCGCAGAGTAGCAAATCTAAGGACTTCATCTTTGTCTTTTTGGTACTCACGTCCCCCGCCAAGAGCCATGATCCGGCCGGTATTCGGGTCAGCCATTACAATTGCTGCCTGGGGCTGGGCAATCCCTTTTTCCTCGTCAATTAATTCTTCCAGCTGTGACTGGGTTAGGCTGGCACCGGGGGGGAGCTCGGCAATCATTTCTCTGGCTTTCTCCATGTTAATCATCATGGTTGTCGGGTATAATTCCGATTGACCAAGGATATCTTCAACATGGCTTTGCATTGAAGTATCCAGGGTAGTATGAACCTCAAGGCCACCGGTATAAATTGCCCGGTAAGCTTCTTCCCGGGATCCAATAGCCGGGATTTCACTTAATATCTGTAAAAGTTCTCTGTGGATTACGTAATCAACAAAATAAGGATAAGGGTACTTTTCACCACGTCTTGATTCTGCATATTCCATCTCCTGGTAGGCGGCTTCATGATATTCTGCTTCGTTGATAAAACCTACACGTTTCATGTTGGACAAGACAGTTCGCATGCGAGACTCGGCTTCGGCTTCATTATTAATGGGATTATAATAGTTAGGTGAACGAACTGCTCCAGCCAACATAGCTGCTTCGGCAAGATCAATTTCACTGACACTTTTTCCGAAATAGGTCTGTGAAGCAGCTTGAACCCCGTAGGCACCATTGCCGAAATAAATGCGGTTTAAGTACATTTCCAGGATTTCTTCTTTGCTGTAAGTTCGTTCTAGTTGGATTGCCAGCCAAATTTCCTGGACTTTTCGCTCATAGCTGGTTTCAGTGGTTAGGTAAGCGTTCTGGGCCAATTGTTGTGAAATAGTGCTGGCTCCCTGGACAATCCTTCCGGTTCGCAAATTGGTGTAGGCTGCCCGGAGACTGCCGGTTATGTCGAAGCCGAAGTGCTCGTAGAACCGTTCATCTTCAATTGCGATAAAAGCATTTTTTACGTGTTGAGGCACTTCTTCCAGGCCTACAACAACCCGGTTTTGTTCATCGTGCAGTTCTGTAATTTCATTTCCTTCGCTATCATAAAGGTAGGATGTCTCCACTATATCCAGGCGTGCCGGGTCAAGCGGCGGGGCCTCATTGATCCAACTTGCTACAACAGTGGCTGCTGCACCGCCGCCGGCTAGCATAAGTAAAAAGAAGGCCAGGAAGAATATTTTTAAAATACTCCGCTTCTTCCTGCGGGCTTTTGGTTTATTTTTAACAATATTATTTTTTTGCTGATCAAAAGGTAATTTTTTCTCTGCCACTTCTCAATTAACCTCCTAAAAATAAAGAAAATCACCTGTCCCAATTATATCATAATCGCTCAAAAGGATATAAACTTAGCACAGATGATTAGTTGCTTTATGGTGGGCGATATTAACATTTATAATTATTTACACAGCGCCTAACCCTTCAACAAGTTTTTGCAAAGAGCCGCTGTCGGGTAATATCATAATGCTTCCTTCTATTTCTTCGTGTTCTACATATAACTCTGTTTTGAGAAGAATCAACTGATCGTCCACTGTTTTAGTCTCTGCGATCACTGTGCCGAGCACAGCTCCGGCCATATCGATACCCAGTTTAGGGGGAGAAGTCTGAAATGTCAACCCAGTCATAAATGATAGGGCATTTAAATAAGAACCGGTGATTATATTACCCAGTTCCATCAGCAGTGATTGTTCCATATCATCAATTTGTTCGGAAGCCTCGTTTTCGCCAGCCATGTTTTCAGGCATTATCCTTTTAGCCATATTTTGAGCTGCTTCAAAGGGGAGAACAAACACCAGCACCAGGCCTATGTCTGGAGATTCTGCTTCGCAAAAGGTCGCGGCCACCAGGTTTTCTGGATCCCCGAAAGACTCAGGGACATCCTGAAGAGGTGCGACCATAACTTCTGGGACCTCCATCTCTACTTTTTGCTCTTCGAGCATTGATGACAAAGCGGTGACCGCATTTCCTATTCCAATATTGGCCAGTTCTTTTAAGATATCCTGTTCTCCTTCACTGATAAAATTTTCCGGGGTCATCTGTTCACCTCCGATAATGATGTGATGCCAGGTCATTAAAAGAAAATTTATATGCAGAGCAACCGGATGCAAGCCATTTTTATAATTGCCCGGTAAACTCCGGCACTTATCTATAGCAATTAGGCGGATTAGCCTGCTGCTATAATAACATATCTAATAAAAAACGAGTATTGTTTTGCCGTTTTTATTAGCAAAATATTTTCTAGGCTTTGGATAATCAAATGATGTTTGAAAACGAACCAACAGGGGACACAAGAAATGCCCTGGTGTTGCCTGATTACCTGATTAAATAATGGAGACAATAAACAACCTGGTATGCTATAATACTTTTAGGTGAGCAGTAATGCAAAAAATCCGAATAAAAATAGCCGATTATTTTATAATCGGCTCTATTATTGTAACTGGCTTGGTTGGGTTATGGTTTAATCTGCAAGAAGTCAGCGCATCGGAGCAGAAATATGCTATAGTTCATCTGAAGAATGAGCAGGTGGCCGAACTTTCCCTTTCGCCTGGTGAAGCATACGAGTATGAACTGTCCTTTGGCGAAGATAACCAGCATACTGCAGAAATCGAGGTTGCAGATGGACGGGTGAGAATGTTGCCGATGGGAGAGGAACTTTGCCCTCAGGCTATTTGCTCTCATACCGGGTGGATTGAACACTCTTATGAAAGCATTGTTTGCCTTCCCAATCAAATCATGATTAATCTTAAAGAAATATCCCCAGCGGAAACTGATGATGTCGACGGGGTAACCTACTGAGCCATATTTTTCAGGTAAAAAACCTGCGATGTAAACTAAACTTTATAAACTCTGACTTTGCGGGGGCATCTTTCACAGGAGCGAGGGTTTGTAAGAAGCTAGCTTAAGCTTGCGTTCGTGTTGACAAAGAAAATAAAGCTCTATATAATTACTTTAGTTTTTTGGGGTGTAACGATGTTTATTCATGTGCCTGACATTAAATCAAAATTAGGCGAAACTGTGAAATACAGTTTCCAGGTGGAGCTTGATGATTACTACACTGATTTTCCGGGAGGCGGGAAATTGAAGCTGGACTTCAACGCTTCTTACAGTGAGGGAGAAGTGTTGATCAGCGGTAGTTTTGAGGCTTCAATTACAGCATCCTGTTCCAGGTGTCTTGAACCATTTGTTCAGGTTTTAAAAGCTGATTTTAACGAAGTTTTTACGTTAACTCAGGGATTTCCCGATGAAGATGCTCTCGATAGTCTGGCTGAAGAGGCTGCAAACCGGTTAACTATTAGCAGTGATAACCTTTACCTGGAAGAATATATCCGCCAATCAATTATCCTGGCCCAGGAGTACCGGCCGCTATGTAAACCGGATTGTAAAGGAATATGTGATAAGTGCGGTACTGATCTTAATCACTCTTCGTGTCAGTGTGATAAAGATGAAGACATGATCGATGTTAGGTTGCTTAAGCTTAAAGAATATAAATCAGGTAATTAAACCTGCTAAGGAGGAGTTACAGTGGCTGTTCCAAAAAGAAGAACTTCTAAATCTAAACGGAACATGAGAAGGGCGCACCAAAAAATTTCCGCACCCCATCTGGTTCCCTGTCCCCAATGCCATGAATTAAAACCCACCCACCGGGTTTGTTTGAATTGCGGACACTACAAAGATCGGGAAGCTGTAAAAGTTAATTAAGCATTAGTAGACAGTACGCCTGTTTTATGACTATGGGCGTACTGTATCTATTTTTAAACGGCTTATTCAAAGGATGTGTTGGAGGTTGGTGCGAGTAGCCATAGACGCAATGGGTGGTGATTACGCTCCGGGTGAAATAGTAACCGGAGCAGTTGCCGCTTTAAATGGTATAAATGATCTGGGAATAATCCTGGTCGGACGGCATAGTGAAATTGAAACCCATCTGAAGAGTTTAAATTACCCGGTTGAACGCCTGGAAATGATTCATACCGATGAAGTTATCGCTGCTGATGACGATCCGGGAAAAGCAGTGCGCAAGAAAAAAAATGCCTCCATGGTCAAAGTATTACAAATGGTCCGGGATAATAAAGCCGATGCTGCTCTGAGTGCCGGCAATACCGGAGCTTTAATGGCCGGAGGCTTGCTTTTTTTGGGAAGACTAAATGGAATCAGCCGACCGGCTTTATTGACCCCCATGCCGTCATTTAACGGAGGATCAGTGCTGTTCCTGGATGTTGGCGCAAACATGGATGCAAAGCCTGAACAGCTGGTACAATATGCTTATATGGGCCGGGTTTATGCGCAGCAGATCCTCGGGGTTTCAGAGCCCCGGGTAGGCTTACTTAATGTGGGGGATGAGCCCAATAAGGGGAATGCCCAGGTTAGGAAAGCCTATGAGCTTTTAAATGACTACCTTCCCGATTTTTGCGGTAATGTAGAAGGGACCGATGCTTTTTACAATGTAGCCGACGTGGTTGTTTGTGACGGCTTTGTCGGCAACATATTTTTAAAATCTACTGAAGGACTTTCCCGCACTATCCTTGGTTTTTTTAAACAGGAAATAAGCAAAAAGCTTAGATACAAGATGGGAGCCATGCTGCTTCGTCCCGTTTTTCACGGTTTGCGCAACAAAATAGACGATTCAGGTTATGGCGGGGCCCCCCTTTTAGGTGTTGACGGCCTTTGTGTAAAATGCCACGGTTCATCAAGGGCAAGATCTATAGAACAGGCTTTATATAAACAGGTCCATCCCTTTGTTAAGAAAAACGTTACCCGGCAGCTACAGGATGCCCTAACCGGGCTTGCCGGTGTTGTCAATGGAGGAGAAGATGAGTAGCCATTACAATGCTTATATTACCGGGACAGGTGCTGCCCTGCCCGAACAGGTCCTTTCCAACCACGACCTGGAAAAGATGGTCGATACCAGTGATCAATGGATAGTTTCTCGTACCGGGATCAAAGAGCGACGCAAACTAGAAGCTGGGTTTTCCAACACGGATCTTTCTGAAAAAGCGGCAAAAGAAGCCCTTGACCGGGCTGGACTGGATCCAGGAGAGGTGGAAATGATCCTGGTGGCAACAGTCACCCCTGATTATCCCACCCCGGCTGCCTCTTGTCTTCTGCAGGCCAGGCTTAATGCGTTTAATGCTTGCGCCATGGATTTGTCAGCTGGCTGTACCGGCTTTATTTACGCACTTACCGTTGCAAATCAGTTTATTTGCAGTGGTTTTTACAAGAACATCCTGGTTGTCGGTGCAGAGATATTGACCAGGGTTACAGATTGGCAAGATAGAAGCACCTGTGTTCTTTTTGGTGACGGCGCTGGTGCTGCTGTTGTGCAAAGCACCTTGGAAGATAGAGGAATAAAACATTGTTCACTGAAGGCTGACGGCCGCGGTGCCGAGTTGCTTTATATACCGGCTGGTGGCAGTAAGCATCCGGCCAGTTCAGAAACCTTGCAAAACCGGATGCACTATGTAAGAATGAATGGTAATGAAATCTTTAAATTTGCGGTGAGCCAGGTGGAGAATATACTTTATAGCCTGCTTGAAAAAGAAGGGCTTAAACCTGCCCACCTGGATCTAATTATCCTCCACCAGGCTAACTTGAGAATCATTGATCATGTTCGCAAACACCTAAAACTGCCACCGGAGAAATTTCCGGTCAATATTGATAGGCTTGGCAATACTTCTTCGGCAACTATCCCTATTGCTATGCACGAGGAAGTGGTTAACGGCCGCCTGAATAAAGGTGATCTGGTAGCCATGGTTGGTTTTGGCGCCGGGCTTACCTGGGGCGGTATCTTGATGGAATGTTAAAAAGGAGCATTAATAAATATGTTAAAAGAAACAGGACTCCTCTTTCCCGGACAAGGGTCTCAGTATCCCGGGATGGGACATGATTTCTATGAAAAATATCCTGAAGCGCGTTCGGTATTTGATCAGGCTGAAGCTGTGCTGGGTCCCGGGTTCCTCGAGATTATATTTTCTGGGCCTGAAGAAAAGTTGCAACAAACTGAATATACCCAGCCTGCAATTCTCGCCGTGAGTGTAGCCATTTATAAAGTTCTTGAAAATAATGGGGTTAGCGCTTCTGCTATGGCCGGGCTAAGTCTCGGAGAATACAGTGCTCTGGTTTCCGCAGGAGCTTTATCGTTTAAAGAAGCTTTGCCACTGGTTCGCAAGAGGGGTATTTATATGCAGGAAGCGGTTCCCGAAGGCGAAGGCAAAATGGTCGCGATAATGGGGCTTCCCCATGAAAAAGTTGAAAATATTTGCCGGGAAGCACAGAAGGTAGGAGTTGTTACACCAGCTAACTACAATTGTCCGGGGCAGATTGTTATATCCGGCCATAAGGAAGCTGTAGAACATGCACAAGTACTGGCCAGCGAAGCAGGATCCAAAAGAATTTCTGAACTAAAGGTTAGCGCTCCATTCCATTGTTCTTTGCTTAAGCCGGCAGAAGATAAGATGGTGGAAGAATTAAAAAGTGTTACGATAAAACCTCCCCTGCTCCCGGTTGTGTGTAATGTAACCGGTTTTTACACGGAGGATCCAGTGCAAATTAAACAGAACCTGATCAAACAGGTGAGCAGCCCTATCCTTTGGGAACAGTCCGTCCGAAAGATGATTGACGAAGGAGTAGCTGCTTTTATAAGTATTGGGCCGGGCAATTCCCCGGCCAGGATGATGAAACGCACAGCCCCGGATAAGCAGACTATAACTGTTGAAAAAACTGAAGAACTGGATAAACTTGGTCTAGAAAACTAAATCTTTTAAATAGCTAACAGCCTTATTATGTTGATACTAAGTTGTTCTGCATTTTGGACAGGGGAAATTGCTGGTAAAGCGGTTGAAATAGGTAAGTGAGAAAAGGTGCAGTTGGTCTGCCTGCATGGAGGCAGACTGCCCGGGAACTGTGCCACCGATGACGAATGCTAAAGGTTAACCAAAACGAAAGACTGCAGCTTGAGTCGCCTTTATTAACTGCGATGAGTCGGCACAGTCCAAAATGCAGCATGGGTTCTAACAAACACATTATTTTTTTAATAGGTCCATCCAGGCAGGAATTAAGCTTTTAATGATAAATTATTGATCATGAAGCAAAGAGGTGTTTTTTTTGGACTTGTTAGGTAAAACAGCAGTAGTTACCGGTGCTTCACGAGGTATTGGTCACACTATTGCTCTGGCGCTCGGCCGAGCCGGTGCTTCGGTTGTAATTAACTACAGCGGGAGCCGGGATTCTGCAGAAGCAGTTAAACAGCAAATTGAAGAAAGCGGCGGGAAGGCGGTAACCGTGAAAGCCGATGTTACCGAGTACAGCCAGTGCGAACAGTTAGTGCAAAGCGCTATTGATCATTTTAAAAGAATTGATATACTAATTAATAATGCCGGCATAACGCGGGATAATTTGTTGGTCCGCATGAAAGAAGAAGAATGGCATGATGTTATTAATACTAATTTGAACGGTGTTTATAACTGCTGCAGGGCTATACTCAGGCCTCTGCTTAAACAGAAAAGCGGCGGCAGGATTATTAATATCGCCTCTGTTGCCGGGATACACGGCAATACCGGTCAGGCAAACTACGCTGCGGCCAAGGGAGGGGTAATATCGTTTACCCGCACCCTGGCCAAAGAATTGGGATCCCGCAATATAACGGTTAATGCGGTAGCCCCTGGCTTTATCGAAACAGAGATGACCGGAGTTCTAAGTGAGCAGGTAAAAGATGAAATTTTATCTCGGATTGCTTTAGGCCGGATGGGCAAACCTGAAGATGTTGCTGAAGTAGTTTTGTTTCTGGCCACATCGGCAAATTACGTAACCGGACAGGTTATTGCCGTGGATGGCAGCTTATCTATGTAGAATTTGCCAGTATTATTCGATACAGCACAACCGCAGTTGGGGGGAGGTGATTTAGTGAGCGTCGAAAACAAGGTTAAAGAAATTATTTCGGACCAGCTCGAAGTAGCTCTCGATAAACTAACAGCGGAAACGACTTTTGAGGATATCGATGCCGATTCCCTTGATGTTGTAGAGCTGGTTATGGCACTGGAAGAAGAGTTCGACCTTGAGATTTCCGATCAGGAAATCGAGAACGTCAAATCAGTTGGTGATGTGGTTAAGTACATTGAATCAAAAGTCTAAAACCTTGTAGAGGTGAAAAAGTGAGAAGAGTAGCGATCACCGGAATCGGAGTAATCTCACCAACAGGCTCCGAAAAAAATGAGTTCTGGGAAAACATAAAAACAGGCAAAAGCGGCGTATCGCTGGTAGAAAATTATGATGTCAGCAAATATCCTTGCCGCATTGCCGGTGAAATAAAAGACTTCGATCCTACCCGCTATATGGATAAGCGGGAAGCTAAAAAGATAGACCGTTTTACCCATTTCGGTGTTGCTGCCGGGTTGCAGGCCTGGAACGATGCCGGATTGGACAATATCCAGTTAAATAAAGAAGAAATCGGGGTACTGGTTGGCTCGGGCATAGGTGGCATCCAAACAATTGAAGAACAATTGAGGGTGCTGGATAATAAAGGTCCGCGCCGGGTAAGCCCTTTTTTAATACCCGCGTTAATCGCTAATATGGCCTCCGGTTATTTATCGATAATGTTGGGGTTGCGCGGTCCAAATTCAACCGTGGTTACCGCCTGCGCCACTTCGACCCACACTGTTGGCGATGCCTGGCACATCGTTGCCAGGGGTGATGCGGAAATCATGCTGGCCGGTGGCGCTGAGGCAACAATAAGCGATCTTGGTTTTTCAGGCTTTTCTTCAGCCCGGGCTTTATCCACCCGCAATGATGAACCTGAAAAGGCTTCTCGGCCATTCGAACGCGACAGAGATGGCTTTGTGATGGGAGAAGGAGCAGGGGTTCTTGTTCTTGAGCCCCTCGATCATGCCCTCGATCGAGGAGCCTTTATCTATGGTGAAATAGTAGGGTATGGAATGTCCGGTGACGCTTACCATATGACCGCTCCCGATCCCGAGGGGCGGGGTGCTTACCTCAGTATGCAGCGCGCCCTGAAAAGCGCCGGAGTTGAGTCGGAAGAAGTAGATTATATCAATGCACACGGTACTTCCACAGAATTCAATGATAAGATCGAGACCATGGCCATAAAGAACCTTTTTGGACAGTATGCATATGAGTTACCCGTAAGTTCAACCAAGTCAATGACCGGGCATCTTCTTGGTGCTGCAGGGGCGGTTGAATTAATTGCCACCCTGCTGTCTATGCAACATCAGGTGATTCATCCAACAATCAACTATGAAAACCCTGACCCGGAATGTGACTTAGATTATGTTCCGAACGAAGCCAGGGAAGGCAAAATTGATTTGGCCATGTCAAACTCTTTTGGTTTCGGCGGAACTAATGGTACAATTTTAGTCAAGAGGTATCTTCCATAAGGCTTTAAATAAGGAGTATCTATGAGTTGGCGTGATAACATCAGGCTTTTTTTAAACGATATTGGCTGGGAAGTTAATGACACCGCTTTAATCGAGCAGGCATTGACCCATACATCTTATGCTCATGAAAAAAAACAACCGGGAAACCATAATGAGCGCCTCGAATTTTTGGGGGATGCCGTGCTTGAATTAATTATTAGCGATTATCTTTATTATTCATATCCTGATTTCCCTGAAGGCAGGTTGACCAAGCTCAGGGCAGACCTGGTTTGTGAAGCTTCACTGGCCCGGCTGGCTTACAAACTCAATCTTGGCCAGTATCTGCGGCTTGGAAAAGGAGAAATCACAGGCGGTGGTCCCAGCCGACCTTCTCTGATGGCCGATGCTGTTGAAGCCTTAATTGGTGCCCTTTACCTGGATAGGGGGCTGGAAAAGTGTCGCCAGTACGTTTTACAACTTTATGAACCGATTATGCAGGAACTGCAGGAAGGGGTCCTCTGTCGGGATTTTAAAACTCTGATCCAGGAATTTGCACAGGCCCGGTTTGCGGTTACCCCGGTTTACCGGATTATTAATGAAAGTGGTCCCGACCATGACAAGCTTTTTGAAGCTGAAGTGCTCCTGGCATCTAAGTCAGTGGGTGCCGGCCAGGGACGCAGCAAAAAGGAGGCTGAGCAGGAAGCGGCAAAAAAAGCCTGGCATAACTTAACCCCTTAAATCACACTATTTAAAGTCATTGCGAAATACTAACAGAGGAGCTGTAAACTATAAGAAATGGAACTGTTAAAAGTATCAGCCCAATCCAAACCCAAGGCCATAGCCGGGGCACTGGCCGCGGCTATTAGAGCCAACGGAAAAGTTGAAGTGCAAGCTATTGGAGCCGGTGCGGTAAACCAGGCAGTTAAATCTATTGCTATTGCTCGTGGTTATGTGGCTCCGAATGGATTCAACCTGGTAGCACGACCATCTTTTGTAGATTTAGTTATTGATGATACCCAGCGGACTGCGATAAAATTTACCGTAGAACCGCGGTAAGTTGAAGGCATATTTTAAAAACACTGGCCTGCCGGGATTTAAAGGCAGGCCAATTGTTAGGTTTAAGTAGAAGGCAAAAAAGAAATTTAGTCTGGGTCAAGGAGAATAATTTATTGTATCTAAAAAGCCTGGAATTGTTTGGATTTAAATCATTTGCCGAAAAGGCTGAACTGGAACTCAGCCCGGGGATCACGGCGGTTATCGGGCCGAACGGTTGTGGGAAGAGCAACCTGGTGGATGCCGTCCGCTGGGCCCTTGGTGAACAAAGTGTAAAGTCATTGCGCGGACACCGAATGGAAGAAGTTATTTTTTCTGGCAGTGAAAACCGGAAGGCGCTCAATTTTGCCGAGGTGTCCCTTACTTTTGGCAATGCTTCGGAGTTCCTCAATTTTGAGCACGATGAAATAACCATCACCAGGCGCCTATTCCGCAGTGGAGAAAGCGAATACTATATCAACAAATCTCCCTGCCGCTTGAAAGATGTTACTGAGCTGTTCATTGATACCGGTTTGGGTAAAGATGTATATTCGGTAATCGGCCAGGGACGGGTTGATGAAATTATTAACAACCGTCCCGATGAAAGGCGAGAAATTTTTGAAGAAGCTGCCGGTATCCTCAAATACAAAATTCGCAAACAGGAAGCAAGGCGCCGGCTGGATGAAACCAGAGATAACCTGGTTAGAGTGCAGGATTTAATATTTGAATTGGAAACCCAGGTGGAACCGCTACAGAGTCAGGCTGAAGTAACCCGCCAGTACCGCGAACTGCAAGGCTGGATCGAGGCTGAAGAAAAGAAACTGCTCTCTTATCACCTGATTAAATCACGTGAGCAGTTAAACAAAGTAAACAAACAACTCCAAGATGTTAACGAAACACTGGTCTCTTCTGCTGCTGAAGGCGGGCAGCATGAAAAAGAAATCCATGAGTTAAAGAACAGCCTGCATGAAGAGCAAAACCGGAAAAAAGAACAGGAACAGAAACTGAGTGAAGTGTCTCGCACCCTGGAACAGCAGGAACATGAGCTTAAAATACTTCAGGAAAGAGAAAGCCGTTATCTGGAGCAAATTGAGCAGAATCGTCAGCGGGTTAAACAGCTTGAAATGTTAATGGAAGAAATGTCTTCCCAGAAAACCAGGACTGAAGAAGAACTCACGGAAAAAAAGGAATCCCTGGAAAAACTGGAACAAGAACTTGAAGAGCTGCGCGGTGAAATGAATCGACTCGAAGAAAGCGCCCTGCCCGATGAAGTGGAAAAACAGCAGGAAAGGATTTACCAGGTAAGCTCTAAAAAAGAAGCCGCTCATTCCACGGTGGATGAATTAAATAGACGGTTAGAACGTATCGGAACGCAAAAGAACAATCTGTGCGAAGATAAAGAAAAACTACAGGAAAAATTGAAACATTTAGATGAGAAGAAAAGCGAGCTGGAAAACCGTAGGAAAATTTTGGCTGCTGGACTTTCCAAAGCTGAAGGAGTAGAAAAGGACAAGCTTGAAGAGAAAGATAAAATTCAGCAAAACCTTGAAAAAGTTGCAGAGAAGGAGCGCCAGAGAAAAGAAAAACTTCATGGGCTCAACAGTCGCTTAAATCTTTTAAAAGAGCAAGATTCAGCTCTTTCCGGTTATTACCGAGGAGTTAGGGAAGTAATGCAAGCTCGTTCATCACTACCGGGAATAATTGGGCCGGTAGCCGATTTAATTGAAGTGGAACAGGAACATGTCCAGGCGATTGAATCTTCTCTCGGCGGAGCGCTGCAGTACCTGGTGGCTGAAACGGAAACGGCAGTACACAATGCAATTGAATATCTCAAAAAAGGCAACCGTGGATGGGCTACTTTTCTGCCGATGGATATTTTGCACCAGGCTTCAGATCCCTTAAAACGCTATCGAGGTTGGCGTGAATTGGAGGGGGTGGTCGGTAAAGCATCGGAACTGGTCCGCGTGGATTCTGCTTACCGTAATGTAGCCGATTACCTGATGTCTTCAATTCTTGTTTGCGATACCCTAGAAAACGCTTCGAAAGCTGCACGTTTTATTAAGCACAGCTGCCGGGTGGTCACCCTGGATGGAGAAATGATCAATCCGGGGGGAATTATCCGGGGAGGAAGTATTTCTAAACGTCATGCCGGAATGCCGCTCGGGCGGCGCAAAGAAATAGAGGCGCTTCAACAACAACAGGAATCGATTGGAAAAGAACTGGCAGATTTAGAAAACAAGATCAAGGAATACCGGGCAAACTTGGCCGAAAAAGAAAAAGAGGTAAAAGAAGCTACTTCAAAGCGCCAAGAACTTGAAGAGCAGATGAACAACTTGCAAAAAGAAGCTGATTCGCTGCAGGGAGAATGCAGTGTCCTGGAAGGACGCTTAAAATCAGGCGAAAAAACTGTTAGCGAGCTAGATACAGAAGAAGAGGAAATCAATCAACGCCTGCGCAGTTTACAGGAGGATATAGAAAACTATACCACGGAAATTAAAGAGCTTGAAAATGATTTAGCCGGCAAGAAAGGAAAATACCAGGAGTACCTGGATAACAAAAAGGAACTGGAGCAAAAAATTACTGCTGTGATGGTCAGGATCAGTTCTCACCAGGAACAACGTGATGCCCTGGCCGACCGAATTAATGAGACTGAAAAGAATATTGATAAACCGGCTGAGGAAATCCGGGAAAAAGAGGAAGAGCATGAGAAGCTTAAAAAGCAGTTGTCCGAAAACCGGGAACAGCAGGAACAAATCAATCACAAAATCGAGGAACTTAATCAAGAAAAAGCAACCAAGATTGAGGAGCTTGAACAACTTACAGAACAAGTAAACCAGAAAGAAGCTGAATTGATTGAACTTGAAGAAAAAGACCGGCGTCGCCAGAACCAGGTTACACGCCAGGAAAAAAAAGAAAAACAACTTTCCGTGGAACAAACCAGGCTGCAGACAGAAATCAACTACCAGGAAATGCGTTTCAGGGAGCTTTTTAATAATCTGGATTTGGTCCAGCTCGATGATGATTTCGACCCCGACGAAAGCCGCCGCAAAGTAGAAAATTTAAAGGAAGACCTGGAAGCGCTCGGTGAGGTTAACCTTGGAGCCATCGAAGAACTGGCCAGGCTGGAAGAGAGAATTAATTTCCTTAAGGAGCAACAAAAGGATTTGCAGGAAGGGGAAGCATCGCTGTGTAAAGTATTGAATGAAATTGATCAGCGTATGGAGTACTATTTTAAAAATGCGTTTGAAGAAATTAATGAAAACTTCAAGCAAACTTTCCAGGAACTTTTTGAAGGTGGGCAGGTTATGCTTAAGCTTACAGATTCGGAGAATATTTTAGATTCAGGCATCGAAATTATTGCCCAACCCCCTGGAAAAAAATTACAAAACATTACCCTGCTATCAGCCGGGGAAAAGGTGCTTACAGCAATTGCCCTGGTGTTTGCGATCTTGCGTTTTAAACCGGCGCCTTTTTACCTGCTTGACGAGGTAGAGTCCACTCTGGATGACTCAAATCTGGCACGATTCATGAAATTTTTGCGGCAGTCTGCAAAAAAAGCTCAGTTTATTATGATCACTCACCGTAAAAGAACCATGGAGGAAGCAGAACGACTTTACGGGGTAACCATGCCGGAACCTGGAATTTCTCGCCTGATGTCTTTGAAGCTGGAAGATGAAAAAATCACGATGGAGAGTAAATAACCAATGAGCTTATTTAACCATTTTAAAAAAGGATTGACCCGCAGCAAGTCCGGTTTTATCGGACGATTAGACAGTCTCTTCGGCGGTGGTGAAATCGACGAAGAATTTTTTGAAGAACTGGAAGAAACCCTGGTCAGCGGGGATGTAGGTGTCCAGGTCAGTATGAAGCTGGTCGATCAACTACGCGAAGAAGTCGACAAGCAGAAAATCAAGGACAGAGAGGAGGCGCGCCGGACTCTCCGGGAAGTGATTGCTTCAATGATGGATCCCGGGGGAACCTTGCTGGAAAAAAAAGATGAACCGGTAGTGATCCTGCTGGTTGGTGTTAACGGTTCGGGGAAAACTACTTCAGCGGCAAAGCTGGCCTACCTCTACCGGCAGAACAAACAGGAAGTCCTGCTTGTGGCCGGTGACACTTTCCGCGCTGCTGCCATTGAACAACTTGAAATTTGGTCTGAAAGAGCTGGAGTGAATTTAATTAAGCAAAAAAGCGGGTCCGATCCGGCCGCCTTGTTTTTTGATGCCATGAACTCTGCCAGGTCTAGAGGTGTAGATGTTGTGATTGGTGATACTGCCGGCAGGCTGCACAGCAGATATAACTTGATGCAAGAATTAAATAAGATCTACCGGGTTGTCGGACGTAATATGCCGGGAGCGCCACACCAGGTATTGCTGGTAGTCGATGCTACTACCGGCCAGAACGCGGTGGCCCAGGCAAAGCAGTTCAATGAATCACTGCCTGTTGACGGTTTAATCCTGGCCAAGCTTGATGGGACAGCTCGCGGTGGCATAGTCTTAAACATCCAGGATGAGTTGAATATACCAGTATGTTATATCGGAACCGGTGAAAAACTGGAAGACCTGGTTCCCTTCGACCCGGAACAGTTTGCCCGGGCACTTTTGGAAGGAAACTGAGAAAAATGTTATCACAGTGATCCTGTTAAATGCTATTTTGGCATTTAAAAAGTTTGCATGAGTGCTTTTTTTTTGTTATAATCCCCCTGTTAAGTATCTAACCTTTACAGGTGGAAATATGCTTGAACAGCTAAACAGGATTAATTTACTATACGACATTTACTCGCCCTTGCTTACAAAGCGCCAGCAAGAAACCTTGCGTCTTTATTACAGTGAGAATTATTCGCTTGCTGAAATCGCCGAGGAATACAACACCAGCAGGCAGGCAGTTTATGACCTCATTCACAGGGCTTTAGAGGCAATAGAAAACTTTGAACAAAAGCTTGGGCTTTACAAGCTGTTTAATTATCAGCAGGAGCTTTTAATTGAAGCTTCAGGGCTTCTTGAGCAAAAAGAACTTACCGCACAAGACCGGGAGCGGTTAAAGGAAATCTTAGCCGGCCTGCGTGCGAGCAACGAACAGTAGGAGTGTTATTATGTTCTCCAGTCTGTCAGAAAAACTACAGGATACTCTCCGCTGGCTTAAAGGCAAGGGCAAACTAAGCGAAAAAGATGTTGACGCAGCAATGCGTGAAATCAGGCTGGCCCTGCTTGAAGCCGACGTTAACTTTAAAGTGGTCAAAGATTTTATCAACGCGGTGAAAGAACGTGCTGTGGGCCACGAGGTTATGGAAAGCCTTACTCCCGGCCAGCAGGTGGTTAAAATTGTTAACGAAGAAATGACTCGTCTGATGGGACAGGAACACAGCGAGCTTGTTTCCAGCAAAGGTCGCACTGCGATAATGATGGTAGGCCTGCAGGGTTCCGGGAAAACAACGACAGCAGTCAAGCTTGCCAAGCATCTGCGCGGTCAAGGACGCAGCCCGCTCCTTGTAGGTGTGGATACTTACCGCCCGGGGGCTGTTAAGCAGCTTGAAAAAATGGCCGATTCAATTGGTGAAAAGTTTTTCAGCAACTTAGAAGAAGACCCGGTAGATATCTCCCGGGAAGCTTTAAAGGTGGCCGAACGGGAAGATTGTGACGTAATAATATACGATACGGCTGGCCGCTTACATATTGATGAAGAAATGATGTCTGAAATGGTGGAGATAAAAAATACGGTAAGCCCGGAAGAAGTCTTACTTGTCGTTGATGCTATGACCGGGCAGGACGCAGTCAATGCCGCTTCTTCATTTAACGATGCGGTTGGTTTGAGCGGAGTTGTGCTAACCAAGCTCGACGGCGATACCAGGGGTGGTGCAGCTCTCTCGGTACAGGCGGTAACAGGCTGCCCGGTGAAGTTTGTCGGAGTAGGGGAGAAAACTGATGCACTCGAACCTTTTTACCCTGACCGGATGGCTTCCCGGATTCTGGGCATGGGTGACGTGCTTTCCTTAATTGAAAAGGCGGAAGCCACTATTGATCAAGACAAGGCAAAAGAGATGGAACAAAAACTGCGCAAGCAGCAGTTTACCCTGGATGATTTTAAAGAACAAATTGGTCAGCTGCGCAATATGGGTTCCATGGAAGAAATTATGGAGATGCTGCCGGATGCGGGAAACATGCCCAAGGAATTAAAGCAAATGTCTTTCAATGAAGATAATTTTAAGCGGGTCGATGCCATTATCAGCTCGATGACCAAAACAGAAAGACATGATCCGGCAATAATTAATAGCAGCAGGCGCAAGCGGATAGCACGCGGTAGCGGAACCACTGTGCAAGATGTCAACCGCCTTCTCAATCAGTTCAAGCAGATGCAGAAAATGTTTAAACAGATGGGGGCGGCTGATAAAAAAGGTATGAATAAAAAAATGAAAAAAATGAAAAAGCGGTTTCCCTTTTAGGATGACCGGAACACAGGATGGCATCCGGATATTATAGATGTTTTAGCTGCACAAGAGTTAAATCAATGGAGGTGAACATAGTTGGCAGTACGAATCAGGTTAAAGAGAATGGGCGCGAAAAAACAGCCTGCATACAGGATAGTTGTGGCAGATAACCGTTATCCGCGTGACGGCCGTTTTATCGAAGAGATTGGCTATTATAACCCTACAACCAAACCGACCACTTTTGAGGTTGATCAAGAAAAAGCCCAGCAGTGGCTTGACAGGGGAGCCAGACCTTCTAACACGGTAAAAGCCCTTTTTGACCGGGCCGGTTTGAGTAAGTAGTTTTGCAGGGAGGTTGGTTAACAGTGAAGCAACTACTGGAGCATATCGCGAGAGCATTAGTTGATGAGCCGGATCAAGTTAGCGTCAAGGAAGTTGAAAGCGATCGTCTGATCGTTCTTGAACTGCGGGTAGCAGATAATGATATGGGTAAAGTTATTGGCAAGCAGGGCCGTATTGCCAAGGCTATTAGGACAGTGGTAAATGCTGCGGCCGTGAAAGAAAATAAACGGGTTGTTGTCGAAATTGTCCAGTGAACAGGATGTTTTAATCGGTAAGGTTCTAGCTCCACACGGCATTGGTGGGCAGGTTAGAATTTACCCCTATTCCGACTTTCCGGAACGGGTTACTCTTTTAAAGGAAGTAGTCCTGCTTTTTAATGAGGAAAAGAAATACCTTAATGTAGAGAAAGCTTCCCTGCATGGCAAGTTCTGGTTAATCAAGTTTGTGGGAATAGACAGCCGGGAAGAAGCGGAAAAATTAAGAGACTGCCTGGTGTTCATAGCCAGGCATGAGAGGATGCCCCTTCCGGAGGATGCTTATTACTATGACCAGTTAATCGGGCTTGAGGTTTACACTGCTGAAAGCGGGGAATACCTGGGACAGTTAAGTGATGTGAGAGCTTGTGGAGCTTATGATCAACTGGTTGTTATAATGACCGAACGATCCGGGAAAGAAGCGATGATTCCAGCAATTAAAGAGTTCGTAAAACACGTTGATTTGCCCGGGGGCAGAATTATGGTCAGTCTACCGGAAGGACTGCTGGATCTTTAAGGAGGCCCTAAGGAAATGAAAATTGATCTGGTAACTATTTTCCCGGGTATCCTTGAAGGGCCTTTTAAGGAAAGTATGATCAAAAGGGCAATCGACCAGGGATTCGTGGAAGTCAATCTTGTTGACTTGCGTGAATATACCAATGATCGGCATCGCCAGGTTGATGATTACCCTTACGGTGGAGGTCGCGGGATGGTGTTGAAGCCGGAGCCGCTTTTCAGAGCAATTGAAGATTTGAAAGAAAAGTCGGAGACACACCCATGGGTAATCCTCTTAACTCCTCAGGGGCGGGTTTTTAACCAAAAGACAGCCCTTGAGCTGGCTCAAAAAGAACATGTAATCCTGGTTTGCGGACGTTATGAAGGAGTTGACGAAAGGGTGCGCACCGAATTAATCGACCAGGAAATTTCCATTGGTGATTATGTGCTCACCGGTGGAGAACTACCTGCAGCAATTCTGGTTGACGCAGTTGTCCGCTTATTGCCAGGTTTTTTAACTGAGGAAGCAGCGGAAAATGAATCCTTTACTGAATCTTTATTGGAGCACCCTCATTATACTCGCCCGGCAGAATACCGGGGAATGGAAGTCCCGGAAGTATTATTATCCGGGGATCATGCTGCCATCGAACGTTGGCGGAGAGAACAATCGATTAAACGGACTTACCGGCGGCGCCCGGAGTTACTGGAGAATGCAGATCTTGATTCAACTGATCAAGCCTGCCTGGAAAAAATTAAAGAAGAAGATTCTTGAACAAACTTAAATATGCTATAATTAGCCTGTAAGTGAAGGAGGTTATTGAATTGGACCTGATCAAGGAAGTAGAAAAGCGGAATATGAAAGAAGAGGTGCCGCATTTTTCCCCCGGTGATACGGTAAGAGTGTACGTCAGAGTTATAGAAGGCAGCCGTGAACGAACCCAGGCCTTTGAGGGCGTGGTGATCAGACGACAGGGTAGCGCGGCAAGGGAAACCTTTACTGTAAGACGTGTGTCTTTTGGCATCGGGGTGGAACGTATATTTCCCATTCACTCCCCATCGATTGACCGGATCGAAGTGGTTAGAAGAGGAAAAAGCAGACGGGCCAAGCTTTATTACTTGCGCAAGCGTAAAGGCAAGGCGGCAAGAATCAAAGAACGCCGTTAAGTTAATAAACGGGGATGATCTCACTTGGGCAACTGGAGAGAGATATGGGAATGGTCTAGAACAATTCTCATAGCGGTAGTGCTGGCTTTAATCATCAGGATGTTTTTGTTCGAAGTTTTTGTGGTTGAGGGAAGATCGATGTACCCGACTTTGACAGAAACTGATCGGTTAATGGTCAACAAAGCGGCTTACCATTTTGAAGAACCGGAGATAGGCGATATAATTGTATTTGAGTATAAACCCGGGCGGGACTTTATAAAACGGGTCATTGGCGTTGCTGGCGATGAAGTGGAAATAAAGAACGGCCGGGTTTATCTCAACGGCAGTGTTTTAAAAGAACCATACCTGCCTGAGGATATTGAAATGTATGATTACGGTCCGGAAGAAATCCCGGAAGATTATCTGTTCGTCCTTGGTGACTACCGCCAGAACAGCATGGACTCCAGGGATCCCCGGGTGGGTTTTGTTTCAGAAGAATATCTAAAAGGCCGGGCCTTTTTCATTTTCTGGCCCCCCTGGGAGGCGCGGATTATTGATACAGAGGCTGAGAGACCTTGACTAAAGGACAATGGTATCCGGGAAAAATGTCCAAGGCCTTTAAGCAACTGCGCCAGGATTTAAAGGCTATTGATTTGGCAGTTGAGTTAATCGATGCTCGTATTCCATTTAGCAGCCGCAACCCTTCGTTAGCTAAACTGCTTGAAGACAAAAAACATCTTGTTTTGCTCCACAAAGCTGATCGCGCTGATGAGGAAGCTACTGCACGCTGGCTTGATTATTACAGCAATCTTGCCGGCAGCGCCATGGCTTTCAGTGTTAATCACAAGCGTTACCTTGATCAGCTTTTTCGTTTTTTAAAAGAACAAGAACATTCCCTGCGGCCGAAAAAGATTAAACGTCCCCTGCGGATGATCTTTTTGGGTATCCCCAATGTGGGCAAATCTACCCTGATCAACCTGTTTGTGAGTAAAGCTGTAACCAAAACCGGTAACCGACCGGGGATAACCAGGGGCAGACAGTGGATCAGGATAATGCCGGGGATGGAACTTCTTGATACGCCGGGGATCCTGGAGCCCCAAATAGATGAGATCACAATCAATCCTCTGTCTGTTGTGGGGGCGCTGCCCGCCGGGAAAACCGACAGCCAGGAAGCAGCCTTTTGGCTGATAAATCGCTATCTGGAACAGGGAAAAGAAAAATTACTTTTAAAACGATATAACCTGGTTGAATCAGCTGACCCGGTTGTGCTTTTAGAGCAAATCGGAGTTTCCCAGGGATGCCTGCAGTCCGGCAACACAGTTGATCTGGAAAGAGCAGCCAATACTGTCCTGCGAGATTTTCAACAAGGTGTCCTCGGGAGGGTTACTTTGGAAGAACCGGAAAGTTAATTAATCAAAGTACCGGAACGCATCTTACGGTATTTATTAATGATATTACCGGTAGAAATCCTGGCATTTTATATTTTCGAGAGCATCAAGGAGAACTTTAATTATGTCTTTTGAGCATATGACCATTGCCGAACTAGCTGCTTATGTAGAATCTAAAAAAGAACTTTCTTCGGAAGAAGAAGCGATGTTAAAAAATGATGGACGTCGTGGTGCGGCCGACCTTTTAAAACGTTATCAACGGAAAAAAGAACAAGCCCTTGTGGAGCAAAAGCGGCTTCAAGATATGTTGGTTGAAGAAAAGCATCTTTACAATGAGGGGTTTAAGACAATTGCCGGTGTAGATGAAGCCGGCCGTGGGCCACTAGCCGGGCCGGTGGTTGCCGCAGCGGTAGTATTAAATCCCGGGATTGTAATTGAACAACTAAAGGATTCAAAGCAGCTGTCACCTGTTTTACGTGAAGAGTTAATTGACCAGGTAGTTTTAAATTCACAGTGTTACGGGGTGGGCATAGCTTCAAGAGAAGAAATCGATCAATACAATATCCATGGTGCTTCGATGCTGGCCATGAAGAGGGCTCTGGAAAAGTTATCGCCTCAGCCTGACTTTGTGCTTGTTGATGGATATTTAATTAAGAATTGCAGCTTTAGGCAAAAAGCGATAAAACAGGGTGATTCTCTTTCCCTATCGATTGCGGCCGCTTCAGTTTTGGCCAAGGTAACCAGGGACCGGATCATGGTGGAAATGGATAAAAAATACCCGCAGTACGGGTTTAAAAATAACATGGGTTATGGAACAGAGGAACATCGGCAAGCTCTGGGCCGCTACGGTCCTTGCTCTTTGCACCGACGTTCATTCAAGCTTGACTACAACTAAATGAAAAGTAAGGCTGTTGCCACCAGCACCCAGAAAATCCTGGAATGAGAAACTACAAAATTAATTACAGTATTAGTAAGGTTTAACTTGGAGAACATTGATGACAAAAAAGCGCCTAAAAGTTGGACTTATTGGGGAACAAGCGGCCAGTGAATATTTAAAAAATCATGGTTATGAAATAGTTGAAACTAACTACCGCTGTCAGCTTGGAGAAATTGATATCGTTGCCAGAGACCAACAAACCGTGGTGATAGTGGAAGTGCGAACTCGGACGAGCTTTTCCTACGGGGCTCCTGAAGAATCAATAACGGCAGCCAAGGCAAAAAGACTCAACCTTTTGGCCAGGTACTATTTAAGATCACTTTCCCAGGAGGAAGTTTCCTGCCGTATAGACTTAGTTGCTGTTATGCTCAACAAAAATGATGATTCGGTAGTAAAAATAAATCATGTTCGTGGTATCTTAAGTGGATGAAATGTTTTGGAATAACTCATTCTCAATGGTGGTGATTTTTTAATGTACTATATTGCCGTTGTTGGTGGTTCTACGTGCACCGATTTGGAGAGTAGAGTGGCACGAAACGTGGGGGAAGAAATAGCCCGCCGGGGGGGTATTCTTATTTGTGGTGGTGGATTCGGGGTGATGGAAGCCGCCTCAATGGGTGCTTCAGCCGAAGGCGGTCTGGTGGTTGGGGTGCTGCCCGGAGACAACCGCGAGGAGGGCAATCCTTACCTGGATGCTGTTGTCGCTACCGGTTTGGGTGAGGCTCGCAACCCAATTATTGCTCGCACAGCCGATGCCGTTATTGCCGTCGGTGGTGAATATGGCACCCTTTCTGAGATTGCCCTGGCCTTGAAAATGGGAAAACCGGTGATCGGGCTGAACACCTGGGTTTTATCCTCTCCTCACAAGCTAAAAAGTGAGATTATCGAAGTTGCCGATGCAAAAGAAGCGGTAGATGAGGCTTTTAACCTGGTTAGTAATCAGCAAGCTTAAGGAAATAAGCTTCGATTCCTTTTTTCATCGCCTCGGCAAATTTCCTGCGTCCATGAGGGTGTAAAATGTACCAGTTGTCTTCAGGGTGCATCATGTAACCCGCTTCCACCAGGATGCTTGGTACTTCCGTATGCCTGAGCACGGCAATTTTTCTTCTCCAGGTCCTCATTTCCGGCAGATCCATGAATTCTCCCATTTCTTTAAGCATTATTTCCGCCAGCTTTTCATTGTGATCATAATTATAAAGAGTCATCAAACCGTGGCTGTCAACTGCATCAGCTCCCGGTCCATGAGCGTTGGAGTGAACGCTGATAAATAAATCTACATCTTTTTGATTGAGCACCTTGGTTCGTTCATAGAGATCTACGGATTCATCCTCTGTGCGAGTCATAATCACATTCGCTCCCTCGTTTAGGAGCAAATCTTTTAGCTCCAGGCTCATATCAAGGGCCGAATCTTTTTCGTGGTAGTCGGCGGGGCCAGGCGCCCCGGGATCTTCACCACCATGGCCGGGATCTATTAAGATGGTTTTATTTTTTAAAGGCTGCTTTTGATTTACCGCGGACGGTTTATGTATATCAATAACCAGTTCTGTGTTGTCCCAGTAGTATTTAAACCCGCTTATCATCTGGTTGAATTCCATGAAAAAGGATGTTTCAGCTGGGTTGCTTCCGGAATCTTCAATTTCTAAGGTATCGATCATTTCCGGAAAATCCGGTTTTTCCAGCTCTCCATCTATTTCTATCCCGTTAAGCTTAAGACTCAGTTTTTTGGCACCTTCTTCATTTTCCTCGACAAAAATGGAAGCCCGCTCTTCGGTTTTCAAACTAAGACTGACCTTATCAGCAGTTTCTTCTATGCTAATTTTTGAAAGATTTGAGCTGATTCTCTCTTTACCTCTAATCGGCTCAACTGCGCTTTGATGAATTAAATAAGTTTCATCCCCGCCCGGATTGACCCGGTAGTAGTTGCCGGATTGGCCACTTGCTTCGAAACGGGTGCCTTCCCGCAGGTAGCCGGTAACGCTGGTGGAATAACCGGTGCCGCCTAAAGTATCAGAGAGGAGATCCGGGGAGTGTTCGTTAATCCGGCGTAGCCAGCCGTTCCATCCCAGTTTGGTCTGTTCTTTTACTTCCACTACCCTGTAAGAGGGAGGGGAGGTAAAGCTGACAGAACCGGGCATTTGCCGGCTGGAATGCGAACCGTCCCTGTAAAGATAAACAGTTATGGGCATGGGGGCTGTTGTGCCGCTGTTCGGAGCATCTTCTTCCCTAATGGTGTAAGTGCCCCGGTAGATACCTCCTTCACCTGTAGAGCCACCAGGAGATTCATACTCTGTCATATTGATCCAGTTGCCTCTTCCGATCTGGAAGTAAGCCGCAGCGCCGGGGCTGGCCTGAAAAGCCACCTGTAAGGTTTCACCGGGGCTTAAAACCTGGTATTCCGAGGGAGCAAGGTGCAGGGTATGAAAGTTTAGGGGGTCCCGGGGCATTTTTTGCCAGCCTTCGGGGAAAATGGCAGAGCGTTTGATCGTAGTCACCCCTCGCTGATCAGTTGCTTTCACCACTATGGGATATTCTTCACTGCGGGGCAGAGCCACCATGGTCAAGAAATTTCCCGTTCTCGGGTCGTAACTGTCCACCGGATCGCCGTTTACCGTAACTTTAACCTGCGAGTAAGAATCGGTAGTACCGAAAACATAAATAGAATCCGCGTAATGATAAGTTTCAGGGCTAGGAGGATAGGCAACATTCAAAATCGGACCTTCGGGGTCACCTGGATCCTTTGGGTCAAATTCAGCCGGTGTGGTGATTTTGATCAGATCACTATCCGGCTCAACATTTACAAAAGTGCCGAGAGCTTCCGCCGGGGCATCCGGTAAGGTGTATATTTTACCGGCGAGATATTTAACCGGAAAGTCCAGGTTTTCAGTTTCACCATCTATGATGATTTCCTTGCTCCCAGAGGTAAGATCTACCCGGAAATCACCCATAATCCCGGAGATTGTTTTTTCATCCGGATTCCATTCAATTTCAGCGCCCAGGGCTTTAAAGATAGATTCAGCCGGGGCTAAAACCTGGCCTTCTACAATTTGTACAGGTGCATCCAGAGGGACAGTTTCATCATTTACTACCACTTTTATATCGGTCACAGGCTTATCTGTGAAATTAACAAAAAGTGCAGAGGCTATAATCAATAATAAAAGGATAAGCTTTTTCAAAGCTTTTCACCTTTCTTCAAAAGCAGGAAATGTGAATTATTGCTGGGCGGTGTAATTTTATTACGATAACCCGGCAAACACTCTTTTGGTTATCCTGATGGATTTCTTTCGGCTTTTGGTTGTTTTCTAGAGGCGTTTAGAAGAGTAGTTCGAGTGCAGTATTACCGCAACCAGTCATGTATAGTTTATTTTCATTATACTAAAAATTTCATCACTAATCCAGTGTCAGCTGGTTCAGGCCACTTCGAAGTTTGTTCAATTACTCGCCTGTTACTGGGGACGGGGCAAATTTTTCCCGTACCCACTGTCAGGTTTGTTAAATTCCCCGGTCAAGGCTCCGGTACTGCACTGCTTCAGCAATGTGGGTGGCCTCAATTTTTTCAGAATCATCCAGGTCGGCGATGGTGCGGGCCACCCTGATAATCCGGTCATGGGCTCGCATGGAAAGACCGAGGCTTTTAAAAGAGTGATGTAGAATTTGCCTGGCTTCACCGGTCAGGGGGCAGTATTTTTCAAAGTGGCGGGAGCGTAAGTGGGCATTGGCGGCAGCTTTTATTGTTTTATACCTTTTAAGTTGTTTTTGACGGGAAACTTTTACCCGCTGTCGTATTTCTGCCGAACTTTCACCAGGACTCTCTTTTTCTAATTGTTCAAGGTTTAAACCAGGTACTTCTACCTGGATATCGATACGGTCGATCAAGGGTCCTGACAGCCTGGAATGGTAGCGAGCAATCTGGTTCGGGTTGCAGCGGCATTCTCTGTGTGGGTCGCCGTAATTGCCGCAGGGGCAGGGGTTCATGGAGGCAATAAACATAAAGTTTGCGGGGTATGTAACCGTAGCTGCAGAACGAGTTATGGTAACCTGCTTGTCTTCAAGCGGCTGTCGTAAGGCTTCAAGGATCTCACGGTTGTATTCAGGCATTTCGTCGAAGAAGAGTACTCCAAGGTGAGCCAGGCTTACCTCGCCAGGTTTAGGCGGCAGACCTCCCCCAATTATGCCGGCTATCGATGCACTGTGGTGGGGGCTGCGAAACGGGCGGTCTTTACACAATGGATTTTCCGAATTCAACCGGCCCGCCACACTGTGAATCCTGGTTATTTCGAGAATCTCGTCTGTTAAAGGTTCAGGTAGAATAGAGGGCAGACGTTTGGCAAGCATTGTTTTTCCACTGCCCGGAGGTCCGTAAAATAAAAGATTGTGGGCACCTGCAGCTGCAATCTCCAGGGCACGCTTTGCGGTTTCCTGTCCCTTGACTTCACTAAAATCAAGCTCGCCATTTCTTGTTTCCTGGAGGTTATCTGTTAACGGTTTTACGATGGGCAAATCACAGGTTCCGTGTAAATAACCGACTAGTTCTGCCAGGGTGGACGGTCCCTTAATCCTAATATTTTCGACTAGCGCAGCTTCCTGACAGTTGGCATGGGGGAGAATAAGTTCCCTGTCTTTGTATTGAGTTATTTCACTTAAAGATAAGGCCATGGCCAGGGCTCCGTTAATAGCGCGCAAGTCCCCGTTTAAGGATAGTTCCCCGGCAAAGACTGCGTTGCTTAGTTTTTCATCGGCAGGAATTTGCCCGGTTGCTGCCAGGAAACCGACAGCGATGGCTAAGTCAAATGCGGAACCTTCCTTTTTTATGTCCGCTGGAGCCAGGTTTACAGTTATCCGTGATAAAGGAAAGGCAAAACCGCTGTTTTTAATGGCAGAACGCACTCTTTCCTTTGCTTCGCGAACTGAAGCGTCCGGAAGGCCAATTATGTCGAAAGCGGGGAGGCCTTCTGATATATCGACTTCAACTTCTAGAGGGATTCCCTGGATGCCCAGAATTGTACAGGATTGTATTTTGGCCAGCATAGCTCATGCCTCCGTTAGTTGGTATATTGACTTTTTGCATTTTGATTGGAAAATGCAGGTGCTCCTGAAGGTAATATATTTCTCCGGGAGCTGGATTAATCCTGCATGCAAGAGGTCCGGAAAAAAATTTTTTACTCGGATGCTTTTCTGATTTATCGTAATTATAGTATAATAAATGTGTTTAAAACCCATACTTAAGGAGGAATAATATGGATAAGTATGAATGCCAGGTTTGCGGTTATGTTTACGATCCATCCGAGGGAGATAGCGATGGGGGCATTGCTCCGGGGACTCCTTTTGAAGATCTTCCAGACGACTGGGTTTGCCCGGTCTGCGGTGTAGGGAAAGAAGAGTTTGCCAAGATTTAAATATAAGCATTAAGGATAGGTGATTTTAATTGTGGGAGGGAGAAAACCTCCCACTTATTTTTGATCAATTTAGCTAAACCTTACACAGCATTTCCTGGTAGTTTAGTTCTGGATGAAATCTCTTAAATATGATATGATCCGCCTAATTGTTATTAAGCATTGAAGAAGGGGATCATTACATTGGACTATCATGATGTTTTAAAAGAGCGTAATCATGGGCCGGATCCGGCATGGATCAAGTTGTTGCAGAACGAGCTCAACCCGGCTCAGTTTGAGTTTGCCACGTCCGAAGAATCGGTTCTCCTTGGTTTGGCCGGTCCCGGGTCAGGCAAAACCAGGGCCCTGATTTACCGGGCGGCTCACCTGGTTAAATGCGGAACTAGGCCGGAGCAGCTATTACTTTTAACTTTTACCAACAAGGCAGCCGGAGAAATGAAAGAGCGCCTTGAGGGTCTGCTCGGGTTTTTACCCCGCGAGCTCTGGGCAGGCACTTTTCATAGTACCGGGGCAAGAATCTTAAGAAGGCATGCTCATCTGTTGGGCCGAACCTCAAATTTTACTATTTTTGACGAAGATGACAGCCGGGCGGCGATGAAAAAAATCCTTGCTTCTTTTTCGATTAGTGATGAAGACCGCAAGTTAATTATGCAGCGGGGACTGCTGGGGCGGATTATCAGTCAGGCCCGTAACTCCGGCCTTACCATTAAAGAAGTTATGGAAGAAGATTATCCCTACCGCCTGGAATTTCTTGATACGGTGAACAATGTCGCCGAACAGTATGAGCAGAGAAAAAGGGAAAACAATGCCTTTGATTTTGATGATTTACTGCTTTACTGGCTGGACCTTTTTGAGCAATACCCCGAAGTAAAAGAGCAGTACTGCCAGAGATTTAAACACCTATTAGTTGATGAATTTCAAGATACTAATGTAATCCAGGCCCGCATCATCGATCTTTTTACCGGCAGTTCCGATGTCTGCGTTGTCGGCGATGATGCCCAGTCAATCTATGCGTTTCGGCATGCCAGAGTGGGCAATATTCTATCCTTTCCGGAAAAGTATTCCGGCTGCAATGTAGTGCGCATGGAACAAAACTATCGCAGCACCCCGGAAATAGTGGAGTTGGCCAATGCCTCGATCAGTCATAACCGAAAGCAGTTACCCAAAAAATTGTTTTCCACCAATCCCACGGGCGCAGTACCCGTAATAGCCAGGGTGTTTGATTCCCGCCAGGAAGCTTTTTTCGTGCTCCAAACAATCCGTGAACTACAAAATAACGGGGTGTCTTTAAATGAAATGGCAGTGCTTTACCGCAGCTCATATTTGACCCCGGAGGTGGAGTTTGCCTTAGCCCGAGAGGGTATCAACTACCGCACCTATGGGGGGATTAAATTTTTCCAGAAAGCGCATGTCAAAGATGTCCTGGCTTATTTAAAGGTAATCTATAACCCCTTTGATGAAAATTCCTGGCGCCGGATTGCTACTCTCCAACAGGGGCTCGGGCCGGCTACTTTTGATAAGCTGTGGGCAAAGCTTAAAGAGTATGAAAACCCCCTCCAGGCAGCCCTTGAAGCTAAGGAAACCCCCACCCGGGGGAAAGAAGGTTGGACCGAGCTATGCCAGGTATTAGGAGCGCTCTATAAAAGCGACCAAAGCTATGTGCCCGGCCTAATCACCATGATTATGGATTATAACTATGACCGGATCCTAAAGCAAAATTACCCCGATCAATATGAAGAAAGGTACAGCGGCATAGAACGGTTGGCCATCTATGCAGAACGCTTTGATGCGACAGCTTCATTTATTGAATCGCTTGCCCTTGAAGAATCTGTTTTTGCCGATACCAATACAGCTATGGCTGGTCCAGGTGAACAAATGACCCTTTCAACTATTCACAGTGCTAAGGGCAAGGAATGGGACTGTGTTTTCCTCATTGGCATGAACCAGGGACAATTCCCCAGCGGCAGAGTTTGCTCCGAAAATTTGGATGAAGAAAGAAGGCTTTTTTACGTAGCCTCCACCCGGGCACGCCGATACCTGTTTTTAACTACTTACCGGGAAGACTACCGCAATTATGGTGCTACTTCAGAGGGCCCTTCCCAGTTTTTACGGGAGCTCCCCACGGAATGCTACGAACTTCTTGACTACGATAGCGAATTCTAATTATTTCTGTTATTTAAGCAAAAAAAGTTGGACACTTTACAACCTGTTATAGTATAATACTTCTTAATTTTATATTCCGGGGAGCAGGAGGCTAAAGATGCAAAAAGTCGCTGTTTATGATACTACTTTACGTGATGGTTCTCAGCGAGAAGGTGTTTCGCTATCGGTTGCCGACAAGTTGAAGATAGCTGAAAAGCTTGATGAATTCGGAGTAAATTACATTGAAGGGGGTTGGCCGGGATCGAACCCCAAGGATGTAGAATTTTTTAGGAAAGCCGCTGACTTTGAATTTAAAAATGCCCGGCTTTGTGCTTTTGGCAGCACCCGGAGACCCGGAAAAAATATCAGTGAGGATGTAAACATCCGCTCCCTGGTTGAAGCAGGTACCGATACGGTAACCATATTCGGTAAAAGTTGGGATTTCCATGTTCATGATGCCCTTAAAACTACTCTTGAAGAAAACCTCTCTATGATAAAGGATACAGTAGCCTACTTGAAAAAGATTGGCCTGGAAGTGATTTACGATGCTGAACACTTCTTTGACGGCTACAAGGCCAATAAAAAATATGCCCTTTCAACAATAAAAGCTGCTGCTTCCGGTGGTGCGGATTTGATTGTCCTTTGTGATACCAATGGTGGATTGATGCCCTGGGAGTTGCCGGAAGTTCTTGATACAGTAAAAGAAAACGTCAGCATTCCCCTGGGAATTCATACCCATGATGACGCCGGGATGGCTGTCGCTAATTCATTGTTGGCTGTCCGCGAAGGAGCTGTGCAAGTCCAAGGCACTGTCAATGGTTACGGGGAGCGCTGTGGCAATGCCAATTTATGTACTATAGTGCCCAATCTTCAGGTGAAAATGGGGATTGAAGTAGTCACCCCTGAACAGCTACATGGTTTGACCAGGTTGTCTCGCTATATTGCAGAACTGGTCAATATAGCTCCGCATGAAGAACAGCCTTTTGTAGGCATGAATGCCTTTGCTCACAAGGGCGGTATTCATATCGATGCTGTAAGTAAAAAACCGGCTACATATGAGCATACCGATCCGGATTTGGTAGGTAACAAGCGCAGGATACTGGTGTCTGAACTGGCCGGTAAAAGTAGTCTTACCTTAAAAACTGACCAGAATAATTACCACCTTAATAAAGACTCTCCGGAAACAGCTACAGTTTTACAGCGAATAAAAGAAATGGAGCACTACGGTTACCAGTTTGAAGGAGCTGAAGGTTCCTTTGAACTATTGGTCCTAAAAATGATGAAAGTTTACCAGCCTTTGTTTGAATTAGAGGGCTTTAGGGTGATCATTGAAAAGCGGGAAAACGAAGAGCTGCATTCAGAAGCAACAATCAAGGTGCGAGTTGGGGATGTCCAGGTGCATACTGCCTCCGAAGGAAACGGCCCGGTTAATGCACTGGATAATGCTTTGCGAAAAGCTCTCGAGGGAATTTATCCTGGTTTAAAAAAGATCAAGCTAGCCGACTTTAAGGTCCGGGTTATTGACGGAGTAGACGGTACCGGTGCCCAGGTACGGGTGCTCATCGAATCGCGTGATGAAGAAAAAAGCTGGGGCACAATCGGGGTTTCCCCCAACATTATTGAAGCAAGCTGGATTGCCCTGGTGGATAGCTTAGAATACGGACTGCTCTGCAGGAAACTGCCCGAATTTGCTGAAGCAAAAGATGTTCTTGAGCAATTAAAACAGGCTGATGGCTGAGCAGTTGCGAACATTTTATGAAAGAGAATCTTCACTTCGGTTGGGGTAAATCAGTGAATAACCTTTTGTCAACTTATTACTCAACTAGCCTTAATTAAGAAATTAAGGTGTCGATTACTTATACTAAGCATTGGTCGCAATTATTTTTTTGACGAGGATTATAAATTATATGGAAATACAAAATAAGTGGGAGCTATTATACCTCAATGCTTTGAACCAGCTATCCTTTTTAGGGGCAAAACGGATTAAGGTATTGCTTGATTATTTCGGATCCGCCGAAAAAGCCTGGAACTCTAAAATAGAAGAAATTAGGGCAATTCCCGGGATGGATCAATATCTGAACCGCTTTGTAAACGAACGTGAAAGTGTTGATCCTGAAACTGAATGGAAACGCCTTTCCGCAGAGAATATTAATTGCACCTGTATCTTTTCTCCCGATTATCCCAATCTCTTAAAACAATTAACTTATCCTCCGCCTATACTTTATTACCGCGGAAGTCTTGCCGGTCTTGAAAAACCCGCTGTGGCCATAGTAGGTAGCCGGCGATCCACTTTTTACGGGAAAGAAGTAGCCAGAGGGTTGGCCGAAGAACTGGCTGCTTCCGGAGTTGGCGTGGTAAGTGGGATGGCTCTTGGTGTTGACACGGCCGCACACCAGGGAGCACTTGCAAAGAGAGGCTATACGGTAGCGGTNCTTGGTTGCGGGGTTGATCACTGTTATCCGCCTGAGAATAAAACCCTGATGGAACAAATTGCTGCAGACGGTGCAGTAATCAGTGAATTTTCCGTAGGGACAACTCCCTTGCCAAAACATTTTCCCCAGCGTAATCGCATTATCAGCGGTCTTTCTTTAGGTACGGTAGTGGTTGAAGCTACGGCAAAAAGCGGATCCTTGATAACGGCTAACTATGCCCTTGAGCAGAACAGAGAAGTATTTGCTGTCCCCGGAAATGTGGGAAGTCCTTACAGTCGGGGTTGTCACCGCTTGATCAAGGAAGGGGCCTGCCTGGTTGAAACGGCAGCCGATATTCTTGAAGAATTATCCGTGCAAGAAATGCCTGATGAACAATTAAGCTTGGAACTTCATGTCGGTCCGGAGTTAACCGCTAATGAGCAAGTTCTTTTGGAGATTATACCTTATCAACCGGTGCATCTAGATAATATAATCAGGCGAAGCGGAAACAGTGCTTCTGAAGTGATTACCGATTTATTATCATTGGAGCTGAAAAAGCTTGTCCGCCAAACTCCAGGCAAATATTTTTGCCGGATTTGACAGATGTGGTAAAATACCTTCCGGAGAGTTTTCTTGAATCTGTTGAAAGCCTGAAGGAGTGTTCAATATATGAACCTGGTTATAGTCGAATCACCGACCAAAGCTCGAACTATAAAAAAATTTCTTAGTAAAAACTATAAAGTAATGGCCTCCCAGGGGCACCTGATCGATCTGCCGCGCAGCAAGACGGGGGTAGATATCGAGAATGATTTTGAACCCAAGTACATCACTATCCGCGGGAAAGGGAAGATTTTAAATGAGCTAAAAAAAGCAGCAAAGAAAGCGAAAAAGGTATTTCTAGCTGCCGATCCCGACCGGGAAGGTGAGGCAATCTGCTGGCATATCGGGCGGGCGCTCGAACTTGACCCGGAAAAGCCGTGCCGGGTTGAATTTAACGAAATTACCAAAGAAGCAGTCAAAGATGCTTTTAAGAATCCCCGCTTGATTGATCATAACCGGGTTGATGCCCAGCAAGCCCGGCGTATCCTTGACCGCCTTGTCGGTTATTCGATTAGCCCTTTACTATGGCGGAAAATCAGAGGAGGCTTAAGTGCCGGGCGAGTGCAGTCTGTTGCCGTTCGCTTGATTTGTGAACGGGAAGAAGAAATAAATAATTTTGAACCGGAAGAGTACTGGAGCCTGGATGCAATCCTATCTGGGGGAGAAAAAGATAGTAGCTTTAAAGCTTCCCTGGATAGATATAACCGGAAAAAAATAAATTTAGGAAACAAGGAGCAGGTAGACAGGGTAGTTAATGCGACTGGAAATGAAAAGTTTGTGGTTGATAAAATTACCCGCAGTCAGCGCAAAAGAAGACCACTGGCCCCATTTACAACCAGCAGCCTGCAACAGGAAGCTTCCGCTAAACTCGGGTTTACCAGCCGCAAGACTATGAATCTGGCACAACAGCTATATGAAGGAATTGAGCTGGGTTCCGGGGAAACAGTAGGCTTAATTACCTATATTCGCACCGATGCAGCCAGGATTTCAACCCAGGCCAGTGAAGAGGCTCGCACTTTGATCAATGAAAAGTTTGGTGTCGATTTCCTTCCGGAAAAACCACCTGAATATAAATCACGCAGCGGAGCCCAGGAAGCTCACGAAGCAATCAGACCTACTTCTGTACTGCGGGAGCCTTCCACAATCAAGCAATACCTGAAGCGCGACCAATACCGGCTTTACCAATTGATTTGGAACCGTATGGTTGCAAGCCAGATGAATCCTGCTTTGTATGACAAGGTCCGCGTAAATATTACTGCCGGGGAATATACTTTTAAGGCTACCGGTTCAACTCTACGCTTTCCCGGGTTCCTTGTTATTTACCAGGTTGATGACAGTGAAGAGGAAAATGTCCTGCCTGAAATAGAAGAAGGGCAGGTATTAAGCTTACTTGATCTGCAGCCGAACCAGCATTTTACCAAGCCTCCGCCACGTTATAATGAGGCTTCCCTGATCAAGACTTTGGAAGAAAAAGGAATCGGCAGGCCGAGCACTTATAGTCCAATTATTGAAACCATTCAAAGCCGCGGTTATGTTATGAAAGAAAACAAAGCTTTTATTCCGACAGAAATTGGCTCAGTAGTAGTTGATTTGATGATCAATTACTTCCCAGAAATTATCGATATTGATTTTACAGCCAGGCTGGAGCAACAACTCGATGAAATTGAGGAAGGCAAACAGGAACGGTTGAGAGTTTTGAGTGATTTTTACTACGGCTATTTTAAAGATAGACTTGCTGAAGCAGATGAGAAAATTGAAAAGGTAGAGGTAACCCCGGAGGTTAGTGATGAAACTTGCCCGCACTGCAGCGAACAGTTGGTCTATAAGCATGGTCGCTTCGGGCAGTTTTTGGCATGCCCGAGCTACCCAGATTGCCGCTTTACCAAGAAAGTGGTTAAAGAAACGGGGGTAGACTGTCCGATTGATGGAGGCATGATAGTTGAACGGCGAACCAGGAAAGGGCGCCTGTTTTTTGGCTGCAACAATTATCCTGATTGTGAATTTTCTCTGTGGAACAGGCCTTTGCCTGAAAAATGCCCGGAATGTGGTTCATTGCTGAGCGAATACCGGAAAAGCAAAGAAACCCTGGCCCGCTGTTCGAACAAAGAATGCCCTTATGAAAAGCAGCTGGGCAGAGAAGAAATAGCTGCCGAGAGCTAGAGGGTATGTGTTTTAAATAGGTGGAATTTTTTAAAAAACAATGCTATTTGCTTGCAACCGGGGGTTAGTTATGTTAGGATAATATAGGTGTTGCGATATGGACTTTAACTATTGGCTCGAACGGTTCCTAACCCACCTTTATGTGGGTAAAAACGCTTCACCATTAACCCTGCAGGCTTATCGCACGGATATTTTGCAGTATTTAAGCTTGGAAGAGAAACAGTCTGAAGGGATGCAGTTACCGGATCATCGTTCTCTGCGGCGGTACCTTGCCTGGTTGAAGCAAAGAGAATTATCCCGGCGTTCAATTGCGCGCAAGCTTTCTGCGACGCGTTCTTTTTTGTTTTTTTTACATAAAGAAGGACAGATTGAAAGCGGCAGATGGGCTGCAGTATCCAGACCAAAACTGCAAAAAAAACTGCCACGCTTTCTTTATCGCCACGAAGTAAATGCTCTTTTAGAAGCGCCGGATGGCAAAACAGATCTTGGTTTTAGGGACCGGGCAATCTTGGAATTGCTTTATTCTTCGGGAATGCGGGTATCCGAACTGATTAACCTTAAGCTTCAGTCGCTACAGCTTGACCAGCGGTTGATCCGCGTAACGGGCAAAGGAAACAAAGAGAGAATTGTGCCTGTTGGCACTGTTGCTACCGGAATTATAAGTGAGTATTTAGAAAAATTTCGACCTGCCCTGGCAAGCAGGAATAAAGAAGAACGAGTTTACGACGATCTTTTTTTAAATAGATGGGGAAATCCACTGAGCGATCGCGGTGTGCGATATATCTTTCGCAAGTATATTCTCCAGGTTTCGCACAAGGAAGATATTACGCCCCACTCCCTGAGACACTCTTTTGCCACCCACCTGCTTGAAGGAGGAGCTGATTTAAGGGTGGTCCAGGAATTGTTGGGTCATGTCAGTATTTCAAATACCCAAATTTATACTCATATTACCAGGGAAAGGTTGAGTGAAGTATACCATGCCGCATTTCCCCGAAATTAAAGAAAAAGGTGGTAATTGCATGTTTGATGCAACTACCATTGTTGCCGTAAAAATTGGCGAAAAAGTAGCAATCGCCGGTGATGGACAGGTTACATTCGGCAACAATACAATTATTAAGCACAGTGCAAAAAAAGTGCGTCGCCTCTATGAAGGTAAAGTGCTGGCTGGTTTTGCCGGAGCAGTTGCCGATTCATTAACTTTATGTGAAAAATTCGAAGGTAAGCTGGAAAGTTACCAGGGCAATTTATCTCGCGCCGCGGTAGAATTGGCCAAGGAATGGCGGACGGACCGTGTTTTGAGAAGGTTGGAAGCACTGCTTGTCGTGGCCAGCAATGAGGCTCTGCTTTTACTCTCCGGTACTGGGGAAGTAATTGAACCAGACGATGGTATCGCCGCTATCGGCTCGGGAGCGCCTTATGCCCAGGCAGCTGCCAAGGCCCTTGTCCGCAATGCCGACCTCTCACCGGGCAAAGTTGCCGGAGAGGCCTTGAAAATAGCTTCAGAAATCTGTATATACACAAATGAAGCAATCATAGTCGAAGAAATATAGAAAGGTTTGAGTGATAACCATGACCAGGGAAGAACTCACTCCCCGTGAAATAGTCAGCGAACTCGATAAATTCATCATCGGACAGGATGAGGCCAAGCGCTGCGTAGCGGTAGCTCTGCGTAACCGTTATCGCCGACAGCAGTTAACCGATAACCTGCAGGATGAAATCATGCCTAAAAACATAATCATGATCGGGCCTACCGGTGTGGGCAAGACCGAACTGGCCAGGCGCCTTGCCCGGTTAGTCAACGCTCCTTTTGTCAAAGTGGAGGCTACCAAGTTTACCGAAGTTGGCTATATTGGCCGCGACGTTGAATCTATGATACGTGATCTAGTGGAAACATCCGTCAGAATAGTGCAAAATGAGAAACTACAGGAAGTCCAGGGTAAGGCAGTACAGAATGCCAACGACAGACTGGTTGATTTGATTGCACCGTTACCAAAGAAAAAAAGCGGTTCTACTAATCCGCTGGGATTCCTTTTCCAGGCAGCGCCAGCCCAGGAAGAAAGCACTCCCGAAGACGAGAGCTTCTCGGATAGAATGCAGAGAGCAAGGGAGGAACAGCGAAAAGTCAAGGAAAGGCTCTTAAATGGTGAGTTGGAAGAACAGATGGTTGAGGTAGAAGTAGAAGAACGCAAACCCCCGATCGGTGATCTGTTCAGTGGCCAGGGCATGGAAGAAATGGGCATAAACCTGCAAGATATGCTGGGCAATTTAATGCCCCCCAAGAAGAAAAAACGTCGTCTCCCGGTTAAGGAAGCGCGCAAAATATTGGAGCAAGAAGAAGCCCAGCGCCTTATAGATATGGATGCAGTTACCAGCGAAGCTTTGAAAAGAGCAGAGAATTTGGGAATTATATTTCTAGACGAAATTGACAAAATTGCCGGTAAAGATTATCATGGATCTGGTCCGGATGTTTCTAGAGAAGGGGTTCAACGAGATATATTACCGATTGTGGAAGGATCTACGGTAGTTACTAAACATGGTTCAGTGAAAACAGATCACATTTTATTTATTGCAGCCGGGGCTTTTCACTCGACTAAGCCTTCGGACTTGATCCCCGAGCTGCAGGGGCGTTTTCCGATCAGGGTGGAACTGAACAGCTTGACCGAAGATAATTTCAAGCAAATCCTTACTGAACCGAGCAATGCGCTTATTAAGCAGTATAAAGCGCTCTTGGAAACGGAAGGGG
>SL_8KL_010_SEDDRAFT_10000179_pt1 | contig 53174 bp, 57 predicted proteins | sample SodLakKL_010_SED_4_FD_11160 | JGI IMG/M metagenome (IMG submission 11160)
GTTTTCCTCCATATCTCCTGGTTGTCAGATATGGATATTCTAGTATCAAGGTGACGACTTTTCAAATGCAGGACCGACTAATTTTAGAGTGCAATAAACAGTTTTTCTGCTTGTCTATCCCGTGGTGATGCTGCTTATCTATGAGGGCAAGTGGCCGGCCGCCGCGGTCCCTTTCATGCTGTGGCTGTTGATAGATCCATCCGAGGCCGCCCCGCTCGCGGCGGCTCTTTACACCGTCGCCTGCGGTCTGTTGCTGCAGGGGTGGCATCTGGCGCAACATGGTGCTCAACGCGAACTCGACGCCCACCGCGAACGTCTCTATAGTTATGAACGGGAACGGGAGGACCTGCTCGAAACACAAGGGGAGATCTCCCGTTTAAGCGCGCTGACGGAACGCGACCGCATCGCCCAGAAGCTGCATGACGACCTCGGGCACGAGCTAACCGGCGCGAATCTTGCGCTCCGCGCCTTTGAGGTCAAGCACGCCGAATCGGCGGGGGACGCTTCCTTCCAGGCGCTGAAAGGACGACTCGAGGCCAGCGTCGAGCAGCTTCGTGCATCGGTCGAGCTCAACAAGCCCGAGGTAGCCCTCGGGGATGAACGCTTCCGCCGGCTTATCGACCGTTTCGATTTCTGTCCGATCGATTATCGCCGCCGCGGCACCTTCGAGCAGCTGACGCCGACGCATTGGCATCTGCTCGCCTCCGTGCTCAAGGAGGCGTTCACGAATGTGCAGAAGCACAGCCGCGCGACCCGTGTCGAGGTCGAGCTCTACGCCGATGAGACTCTGGTCCGGCTGCTGGTGCGCAACGACGGTGTGCAGACCGACCATGCGCGCACCGGCATGGGGCTGCGTTTCATCCGTCGCCGGCTCGAAGGCGTGGGTGGTACGCTCTCGGTGCATGCGGACTATCACTTCACGCTGGTGTGCGTCATCCCCGTCACGTTCGAGGAGGTGGGAACCTGATGCAGATTCTGCTTGTCGATGACGACGCGCTGGTGCGCGAGAGCCTTTCGTCCATCCTCTCCTCCGAAGACGACATTGACGTCGTGGGCACCGCAGGTAACGGAGAAGAAGCCTTACGTTTTCTCAAAGCTCAGCCGGCCGAAGTCGTGCTCATGGACCTCAGGATGCCGGTGATGGACGGCATCGAGGCGACCGCCGCCATCAAACGATCCCACCCACAGGTGAAAGTGCTCGTGCTCACCACCTTCCGCGATTTCCGCCATGTGCATCAGGCCTTGCACGCGGGGGCGGATGGCTATATGCTCAAAAACAATCCCTTAGAAGAGCAGCTCGCGCATATCCGCTCGGTTCATCAAGGCCGCACGACCATCAGCCGGGAGGCCTTGGAAGCCTATACGGCTTCCCGGGCGGATGAAGAGCTGAGCGAGAGGGAGAACGAGTGCATGACCCTCATCGCCCACGGACACAGCAACAAAGAAATCGCGCGTCGCATGTTTATCAGCGAAGGGACGGTGCGCAACCTCATCAGCGGCATGCTGGAGAAGTTGATGCTCAGGGACCGCACGCAGATCGCCATCTATTACTGGCAGTCCCGTCACGACAGTTGAAAGCCGACGGCGCTTTCGCTGAGCCTAATGCCGCTTGTTTTCGGTGCAAGGAAAAGCTATACTAGATACGTACCCATCCTGCTTCAGGGAGGAAGACATGAAAGTAGCGATCGTCGTCTATTCGGAAAGCGGCCACACGCTGGAGGTGGCCAGGCAGCTACGCAAGCGGCTGAAGCACCTGCAGCACGAAGCCGACATTCTACGCATCCAATCTAGCGCCTCAAGGAAAAAGCTGACCGCAACCCCCTCTATTGAAGGCTACGACGCGCTCGTGCTCGGAGCACCGGTGCATGCTTTAACTCTGGCCAGACCCATGAAGCGGTTCCTCGACAGTCTGCCGATGCTGGGTCGCATGCCGGTAGGGGTCTATGTCACTCAGCAATTCAAGAGCGGCCTCTTCGGCGGCAACCGCGCGCTCCGCTATTTTCGGCGCCGTCTGCAGTCCCGGGAGGCGACGCTCACCGATGGCGGCATCGTGCATTGGTCCTCCAAAGCGAAACATAAACAGATAGAGACCGTCGTCGAGCGCCTCTTGCCCTGACTTTGTAAGATCGAAACTGGTNTNATGTGNTTCAAAACCCTCAACAAAGACCTTCAAGCCCTGTAACGATGCGTGCGGTCCTCTTGCTCTATTCACGAACCGCCGATATATATTTTTTTGCATATCTGCTTGCATAACCTGGCAAGATGTGATACCTTTAACTTGCAACCGAGAGGTTGCATCCCCTTATGGTGGATAGCCCCCTTTACTATCCACACATCCCCTTCCTTAATCCGCCGCAAGGCGGATTTCTTTTTGGTTGAAAACCCCGTCTTATCAGCATTTTTTCATGCGTCGATTAAGTATTTTTTACGCTTGCAAGGCCTTTTTGGAAACCTGGGTGTGCTGCTTTTGATTTTAGTGTATATTTAAGGTGCAATCCCGGGAGGTGGTCTTGTGGTAGAAACCAGTTATGGTCCCATGTATTATGAAATCACGGGGGATGAATCCTTCGAGACGGTCATGTTTCTGCACGGCGTCTCGATGGACCACAGCGCTTTCGATGCCAACGTCGACGGTCTGAAGGATGAATTCCGGGTGCTCACGGTCGACCTTCCGGGGCACGGACAAAGCTACGTGCCCAAGCAGTTCTTCTATAAGGAATCCATGCAGGCCCTGCTGGAACTGCTCGATCATCTGAAGCTTGACGCGGTCCATGTGGCGGGGGTCTCGCTGGGCGGCCACCTCGCTCAGTATCTCGCCCACCATCATCCAAGGCGAGTGAAAAGCGTCATCGACATCGGCTCGCTGCCTTTGCACAGGAAGCTGCCTTTAATCTACCGGACGTTCATGAAGCCCTTGCTCCATCTGACGCGGTTGATTCCGGAAGCTTCCTTCTGTAAATACTTCGTAAACGACAAGGCTGTCGAGCCCGATAACCGCGAGTATCTCCGACAGTCCGCGGAACAGACCGGCAAGCAGCGCATCCTCAAATACTCCTTCAGCATGGCAGAAGAAGCAAGGCACCCCATCCGCGAAGCGGTTCAGCAACCCACGCTCATCATCCACGGCGAGCAGGACGCGAAGTTTCTCATCAAGGCCGGCGACCGCTGGCATCGTGGAGCTGCGAACACCGAGCGGCACATCCTCAAGCATGCCGGCCACGTGGCCACGGGGGATCAGCCGGACGCGATCAACGAAATCCTTCGCGATTTTCTGAAGCGTCAAGCGTGACGTGCAACGGGACACTGCATGAAAATCGGCCGCCGGGCGGATTTTTCTTTAGGAAATCTTTTCCGGGCGCATCCAGTGGTGTCCTGGAAACGCAACGCTTCCCAAGACTTTAGAACAGAATTTACTTTGAACCTTGAAGTATTTTTGTGTTGTGCAACATAAAAGTATCTTAAGTGTATACCGAATCAAGAAAGGAGGGAGGATGACTGAAAGACGATGACGAGACGCCGGTCCCTTTTACTCGGACCTGCCCCCGCGCATTGTCATTGCTGGAAAGGATGCAAGGGAAGCTAAGGGGACCTTCCCAACAATCGAACGCAGGTTACGCACCGACACGGCCGCAGCATGTATTCTCTACGGAAGAAGCGTTTCAAGACGCGAGGGGAATGGCCGGTTGCCGGTGCTTTTGTTATTGCGGGAATCGTCGGCTGCTCTCCTCAGAAATTCAGACGAAGACCAAGAAGGAGGAGATGATGGACCGTGTTACGCAAGAAGGGATTGCTGCTGATCTTAGTGCTTGTCTCCTTGACACTGGCCGCCTGCGATTTCTTCACCGAAGACGACGAGACCACCTTTACGATCGAGTTCGATGCACTCGGCGGCGAGAGCGTCGACGCAATGAACGTGACGATCGACGACATTCCCGACCTGCCCGAGACGACCCGGGAAGGGTACCACTTCGAGGGCTGGTATCTGGATGAGGATTATTCTGAAGGATTTTCACCGGAACTGCTGGAAAGCGACGTGACCCTCTATGCGAAATGGCAGCCTGCAACCTATACCATGACGTTTGAGACATTCGACGGGGAATCGGTCGACGCCATCACCGCTGAATACGGTGAGACACTCAGTGCATCGAACTCGATCGTTTCGTTTGCGCTCTTATCCGGCGGGGAGGGAGCCTGCGTCTTTTTGTAGCGTCTAGTGATAATATGGGATTCTAGACACGCTTGTTCTCGCTAAAGTACTTGACGCCGTGCAGTACGGTGATGTAGGCGAAGAAGATGCCGGCTAGCAGCAGTACGCTGTCCTGGGCGAGCTGCCCATCGGCGATGAAGGCATCGCCTGAGGCAATAAACACACCTAGGAATATCAGCGCGATAAACGCGAAGGCGAGGCCGTTCTTGCCGTATGTTTCCCGGCGGCCGACATACGCCCCTTGAAACAGCGACCGAGTAATGTAATAAAGCGTCGGCAGGGCGATCAGCACGAATGTCTCGGCCATCGGCGCCGCCCATGTGACCTCGAAACTCGAGCGTACGAGACCGTTCACAAGCAACAGGACGAACACGATGATGAGCGCGTGGTGCGAGAGCCGGTAGTTGATCCAGCGCTGTCTTTCGTCATACTTTTTATTCATCATTCTCCTCCTTCCAGAACAGATCGTCGAGCGTGACGTCCAAGGTCCTGCAGATGTCTATGCAGAGGTTGATGGTCGGGTTGTAGTCCCCGTTCTCGATGGCATTGATCGTCTGCCGCGTCACCCCGACTCGAGCGGCGAGGTCGGCCTGTGTCATGTCTTTGTGGACACGCACGCTTTTCATCTTGAGATTTTTACCCATACCCATCACCCACCGTGATTATATACTATTGTTTACATAATGTAAAGTATATTTCACATTTTCCAAACACTGATCGAGTTTATTCGTGCCATTGCAAACCATGGACATCCTGGACCAAACGAGGTATGCGTGCATGAAGGGGACTGAGCTCCCGCCGAGGGTCGAGCCTCAAAAAACAGATACAAGCAAACTAGCAGAAAGGGCTCCTTGCGGAGCCCTTTCTATATAGGGAAGGGGTGGGATGGATGCCAGTTTCATTCAAGAAAGGTCTTGATTTCGCGTTTTGCCGCTTCCTCGACGGCATTGTCGATACTGGTGCCGACGACGATGATATTGATGCCTAGTTCTTTGAAGCGGCGGAAGTTTTTGTTGTTGATGCCGCCTTCGCCGAGGGTCGGAACATCAACGGCGCCAACCAGCGCCCGGATGCGGGATTCGACCTCGGGATGGATTTCGTCGGCTGCAAGACCTTCATAACTCATGCCAGTCATGAGTCCGATCATGTCCACGCCGATCTTCTCCATCTGTTTTGCCACCTCAGCAACTTCCTCCGGCGTTTCGGCGGGGATGCCGAATGTATGCCGGTCCGAGGACTTGCCGATGTAAGCGTCGACGAGAAGGCCGTGGGCGTGAGCTTTTTCGACCCATTCCTCAAGATCTTCAAGGCTGGATTTGTGTGTGTGCAGTCCGTCTGCGCCGGAGAGGGCGATGCGTTGGAAATCTTCATCTTCGAGGCGGAGGGGCATGACTTCGGTGAAGCCGCCCGGGACGCCGACGGTGATGAATATATCCTCCCCGACTACGTTTCGGACGCCTTGCGTCGCTTCACACATCTGTTCAATGCGGATTTCATGGCGGATATTTTCGGCGTCATGCATGTCTGTGACGCCTTTGTGGCCACGGGCGAGGGCGAGCGCGGGATGATTGGGCTCGAGGATTTTGGCGCCGGCTTCGACGGCGGCCCTTGCCAGGCGGGCGTCATCGCCGGTGATGCCGGTGCTCATGAGTGTCGTGCCGCCGTCATTCTCAATCGCGGAGCGGACTTTCGCTTGAGCCCGTTCAAGCTTCTTGGCGACGTCGTTTTTAATCATTGGCCATCGCCCGACGTGTGATGCGGTTGATGAACAGCGTGAGGGTCATAGCCAGAAGCATCGAGCCGAGCATGCTCACGATGAAACCGACAGGGGTATTGGACATGAAGGGGGCGACGACCGACGGAACATAGGCGGTGCCGCGGACGCCAAAGATGCCGACGAGCAGTCCGCCGAACGTAGCGGAAGCAATAGCCGTGCCCATGACCAGGCGACGGGAGAACATGAAGGGATACGCCGCCTCAACAAACGTTCCGAATCCCATGTTGATGAGGAAGCCGGGTGTGGCGATGGTTCTCCCTTCCTTGTCGACGGGGGAGAGGATGTTCGCCAGCGTGATGCCGGCCGAGACCATGACCAGTCCGACCATGTCCACGGCGCCGAAGAAACTCATGCCGACCTCTTCCATCTCGAGCAGGATGATCGGCAGGATGGCGGCGTGATAGACACCGAACATCAATGCCGGCCAGATAACAGCGCCGGCAAGCATGCCTGCAAGCAGGGCGTTAAAGTCGTTGGCCCATTCAATGGCATCTCGCAGCCCCTCGCCGGCGGCGAGGGCGACAGGGCCGAGCAGATAGTAGATAAGCAGTCCTGCGACCAGGCCGGAAAGCCCGCCGGCGACGATATTGGCCGTCGTGCCGGGGATTTTCCACTCGAAGGCTTTTTTCAGGGCGAATCCGGAGAAAATACCAGCCAGAATTCCGCCGATGATGCCGCCGACGATGCCCGCTTCGACCGAGAGGACGCCGGCGACGACGCCGGATACGATTCCGGTTTCATCCAGACCGGAGACTTGCTTCGCCGCGACGACCGCGACAATGACCGGCAGGGCTTCGACAAGAATATCGAAAACCTCTTCAAGCGGTTCAAGCCAGGGAATCTGACTCAGGGCCAGAATCAACGCCATGGCGATGAAGCCGGGAATACTGGCGAGCATGATGCTTTTAATGCTGATGCGGTCGCGAAGCCGCGTCTGTCCGTCCTGACCGTCGGCTTCGGTCTTGCCGACCGCCGGACGGTACTTGATATCGAAATGCTTGGCGAGAGAAGTGATGGCGGAAATGGCTCGTGTACGGTTCGTGGTTGCCGTCGTGCCAGAGACAGCGACGACGTTGCAGCCCATGTGCTGGATATCCGCCATCGAAGTACCGCCGGTGCCTACGATGGGGATTTTCTTTTCAGCAGCGGCTTCAAGGGAAGCTTTGTTGATGCGTTTGGGATCCGCGCTGGGGACGATCATGGCGTCCACTTCGCCATTGCGGATTTTCTTCGCAATCTCTTCGTCTGCTTGTGTGGCGAGTTCGTTGGTATCATTGAGAGATTGTTGCTCGGTAGCGGCGAGGGTGTCGTCTTCAGTCAGATAATACAGACTTGCTTTTGTCGAACTTTGGATGTTGTCGAGAGAATGCGTGGCACCGACGAAGGAGATGTCGCTGACGCGCATGTTGGCTGCGTTCGCTTGCGTCATCACTTCGCCTAGCAATTTTTTCGGGTTGTTGCCGCCTTGCGAAAAGAGATTTCCGCCGGAACTGCCGATAATTGCTATTCGTTTCATTTGACAAAAAACCTCCATACCGTTTTGAATGTACGTACATTCTACTCGAATTATAAAACATGACCGTACATGAATGTCAATAGAAAATTGAAATCCTTTTCATGGATGATTGTGAGAGACCCGTTTATTGCCTTTAAAAGAATTATGATATAGTATAATCATACACAATGCACCACGGACAACACTAGTAAGGGATGTGTGATGAAATGGTCAAACAGAAACAGTATCTTCATGAACAGATCTACGAGCATTTCCGGGAAAAAATAGAAGCCGGGGATTATCCTGTGGGAATGAGACTTCCTAGAGAGATCGACCTTGCAAAGACCTTCGAAGTCAGCCGCCACACGGTTCGTAAAGCGCTCGACCGTCTGCACACCGAAGGGCTTGTCTATCGGACGAAAGGAGTTGGAACGTTTGTTAAATCCGTGAAGGCCGGATACAACCTCTCGAACGTCTCCAGTTTCACCGAAATCATCGAAGGCCAACAAGGCCGTCCGAACAGTACTGTGCTTCGCGCGGACCTCATCGAGCCGACAGAAGAGGTTTCGAACAAGCTCGCCCTCGGGCCTGAAGAAAAATGCTATCTTGTCGAGAGGATTCGCAAGGATGGTGAAGACAAACTGTGTTATGAACAAGCCTACATCTCGGCAGAACATTGTCCGGATATCGATCGTCGCGTCACTCCGAAGACCTCACTATTCAATCTCTATGAAAACGTCTATGGACTGCCCATCGAAAGCGGAGACTACTCACTCGAGGCCACCAAGCCGACGAGCAAGGTTGCGGACCTCCTCGATGTAGACATAGACGCTTCGCTTCTGTTCATGCGTGCGAACATCTTTCTCTCGGATGGCAGCCCTCTGTATTATGTCAAAGCCTATTATGTCGGAGAGAAGTATGTATTCACTGTGACGCTGAGCCGTTGAACTGTTCATGAAGTTGGACTGATCAAGCGGGGCTTCCCGCTTTTTTTCTACGCCTTTCTGTTTTTGAAAGTACGATTAAGCGCTCACTGTTCAAACTCTCTGTGGTATAATCAATGAAGAAAGGAGTGTTTGCCCTGAAGACAATACTCTCAGTCGACAACCTTCAGAAAAGCTACAAGGACGTCAAGGCCCTCAAAGGCCTCTCCTTCGACGTCCAGGAGAAAGAAGTCTTCTGTCTGCTCGGGCCCAACGGGGCCGGCAAGACGACCACCATCAACATCCTCGCGGGGATTCTCGGTGCCGATTCCGGCAAGATGGCGTACCGCGGCAAGCCGCTTGGCAAAAACCTTCAACACTTCAAGCGGAATCTCGGGGTCGTGCCTCAGGAGCTCGCGATCTACGAAGAGATCACCGCCTATGAGAATGTGCGGTTCTTCGGCTCGCTGTATGGAATCAAGGGGGAACCGTTGAAACAACGCATCCGGACCGCTCTTTCGCGTGTGGGGCTGCTCGAGGTCCAGCATCGTAAGCCGAGAACCTTCTCCGGCGGGATGAAGCGCCGGCTGAACATCGCCTGCGGCGTGGTGCACGAGCCGGAACTGATCATCTTTGATGAGCCGACTGTCGGCATCGACCCGCAATCACGCAAGTACATCCTCGATTACATCAAGAGCCTGAAGGACGACGGTATCACCGTCGTCTATACCTCGCACTACATGGAGGAGGTCGAGGAGATCGCGACACGGATTGTCATCGTCGACCATGGCCGGCTTATTGCGGAAGGAACGAAAGAAAGCCTGCAGGCGACCATCGGCGACACCGACCGCTACACGGTCGAGACCGAAGACGGCGTGAAGCTTAATGAAGACCGCTTCCTCGCCCTCGATGGGGTCACCCGGGTCGAGGAGGGTGAAGCGGGCCTTGGCTTTCTCGTCGAGCGCGACAAGGACGTCCTCCCCGACCTCGTCGAGGAGCTGAGCCGCCAGCACGTGCGCATCCGGAGCCTCGAGAAGGAGCGAGCGAATCTCGAACGGGTGTTTCTGCACCTGACGGGCCATTCGCTCCGGGGGTGAGCGCGTGCTGCCGATTATTCGAAGGGATCTGCTCAATCTACTCATCAACCCCGCTCTCCTGCTGTATAATACCTTGTTTCCGTTTCTGCTCATTGTCGTCCTCGGCGCCATCAACCGCGACCTCTACGACAGCGAGGTAATCACGGCGCACGATTATTACACGGTCGCCATCCTCGTCTTCATGGCCCTCAACATCTCCATCATCGCCACGAACAGCTTCATGGAACGCTCCGTGAAACGACCGAACCTGCGCATCGGCTACGCGCCCGTTGCGGAATGGAAGCTCTATGTCTCGAAGGTGCTGGCGACCTTTCTTTTCTGTATGGGCTCGATCCTGCTGGTGAGCGCCGTGGTCGCAAGGATCTACGGGGTCGGCTTCGGCGGTGCCTATTTCGCCTTTCTCGCCTTGCTCGCGGCGCTGGCGATGCTCGCCTCGACCATCGGGGTGGCGTTTTGCTGTCTGCTCAGGGATGAAGAGAGCGCCAACAAGATCCTCGCGCTGGTAAATCTCTTCCTCGCTCTGCTCGGCGGCGTGTTCTTCCATCCGCGCACCATCGGCGAGACGTTCGCCGCCGCCTCGGCTTTCAGCCCGGTGCGTTGGGTGATGCAGGCCTCGATGCGGGCCATCCACGATAATGACTACGCGATGGTGCTGCCCGCCGTGGTGATCATGCTGGCCCTCGGCGGGGTGTTCCTCCTGATCTGCCGGCGGACGTTCAGGCTGGAGGACTATCTATGATTGCTTATCTAAGGGGCTTTTTTGCACGTATTCTCGCCAAACCGTATTATCTCGCGCTCTCGGTCGGCCTGACAGCCTTTTTCATCTTCGTCGCCCTGCTGGTCTCGGCGACCGCGGAGCCGACGCTCAGGGTCGCCTATCTGGCGGATGGAGACTTCCCGGTCGAGGTTGACGCCATCGAGGCCGTCTCGCTCGATGCGGAGCCGAGAAGAAGCGAGCTGGTCCTCGGCGACTATGACGTGGTGGTCGAGGAGGTTGACGGAAGGTATGAAGCGGAAAGCTTGAAGAATGTCGAATACGAAGCCTTCGTGCTCGCCGCGCTCGCCGGGGAGGACGTGGAAGGGTATTTCGCGGACGAGACGCCGAGGGCCGTGCGCATCATGGGCTTCGCGGTCGTCGTGTTGCTGCTGCAGGCGTTCTTCTACATCGATCTGTTCATCGAGGACAAGAAGAACGGGGCGCTCGCGCGCGTCATGTCTTCTCCGAGAGGGCTGGGGAGCTATCTGGTGGCGCTGACGCTCTATGCCTTCTTCATCGTTTTTGGTGTGGCGATGGTTGTGCTCGCCATCTTCCGGTGGGGCTTCAATCAGGATGTGGGGATGCCCATTCCTTACTACGCCATTCCGTTCGCCCTGACGACGCTGCTGGGCATTGCTTTTTCCCTGTTCAGCTGCGCCCTCATCGAAGTCCGGGACAACGCCGCGGCCTTGTTCGCTTCCGTGGTGCTGTTCACCTCCATCCTATCGGGAAGTTTCGGCGCGCTGAATGTCGGCGGTTTTCTGCAGCGCGTGATGGATGCGCTGCCTCAGCGGCACGTGATGGAATTGAGCGACGCGCTTGCGGGCGATGCTTTGCCGGTTGGACACGCAGCCGCCGTCTTGGCGCCCATTGTTTTGTTTTTCGCCCTTGCCGGCTGGCTCATCCGTGCGAAGCTGCGGGCGGGACGCTACTGAGGGGATGTTCAAGCACCGTCCGGATTACAGACCCGAACCATCTGACTTTTGGGAGGTCACGAACATGCAAGCAATCAAGAAAGCCACGCTGAAACACCTGTTCGTCTTCGCATCCCTGATTGTGGGTATGCTTGTGATTGTCTTCGTCATGGGGCAGTTCGTCAGTTTGCACGAGGATGCCTATGTGGATGGTCTGATGAGCATCGTCTATGTCTATGCCATCATTCTGGCGCTGCATATTGCATTCGGATTATTCCGTACTTTCACAGCCTCCAAAGAGCTGCGCATCGCGCAATGGCCCAAACGATTGATCGGCTGGTATCGAAGCGTCTCCCCGCTTGTATTGTTCGCCGTGATCTTCAGCTTCATCACCCTCGTCAACAGCCTGATGATGGTCACCGGCCTCGACACGCCGAAGACAGGGGTCTTCACTTATCAGCATCTGCTCATCCGCGCCTTGATTGTCACGCTCGTCGTCGCCCTCACCATGCATCGGCACCTGTTGGCGTGGTTTCGCGGTCTGAAGCGACTCACGGCACAGACTCAGGAAAACAGAAAAAAAGCCCGCTACGCACAATACGTCGCCTTCAGGCGTCTGCTAGGTGCGCGGCCCTTTGAGGCGACCTTCTCATGGTTCACGATTCTGACGTTGGCGCTGTGCGTCGGGGCGATTCTGCTGAATCCCTTTTACGGGGTTGCCGGCGGTTTCGGTCTCTATATGGCGCTGATCACGCTTTTTCTTGTACTGTTGGTTGCTACAACAACCTATGCGGTGTGGAGTAAACGTAGAAGTAGTTGATGCTACAAATGCAGATGTGAGAAGTCCCGAATCGTTGCATCCAGTGATTCCAGAAAAGTTCAATAATCATCCCTGATAGCCAAAAAAGGCCTGGCAGCGAGTGAATCTCGAAGCCAAGCCTTATTTAACCTTCCGTTGTCGCACATATCAAGCCATTTTAGTAATGTCAACAAAAACAATTCCGCTTAAGAGGTGGCGTTTTCGAGAATGTCCTCTTTCAGGCTTTCAAAGTCATCCTTGTTGATCAATCCTTCCTCCATAGCATTCTTGAGCTGCATGATTGCCTCGACAGATGAAATCCCCTTGAGGTTTAATTGCTCAAGACGTTCTTCCTTCATCCATTCATAATCCTCCTCGGATATCGTCGAGTCCTCTGTTAGACTATACCATTTCCTGAGATCCTTGATGCAGGCAGCGACGGAACGATGGACACCCTGTTCAGCAGAAGCTCGGCCCGGGACTTCATAGTATTCGGACATGATATGCTGGAACAAGTCGAACAAGATGATAAAAATCGTTATTAAACCCCAGACAATAACACTGGAAACACCTAAAATCAAGCCGACAGCGGGTTCGTAAGCACCATCAAGTTCATCGGAATAAGCATCGAATTGAATAATAATCGTTGAGAGTGCGAACAGGAATCCCAGACCGTAAAACATCTTACCCAGCAACTTTTGACGCGCCGAACCTAAAACAAAGAACAGGCTTCCCAAAAAGCCGAGAACAACAATCATCGTTACAGTATCGAAAGGAGTCGAAAAGAGTGACCAATCCTCACCAATCAGTCGGCTGCCGATAACCCCTTCGTCATCTACAGTGACAAAAGGAAGTATACCACCAAAAAGAAACAGCACCGGAGCCAACAACATAAGAAACGTCAATAAAGGAACAAAACGATTGCGAATAAATAAAACCCCTTCCATAATGTTTGATATAATTATGTTAACATAAGTTTAATAACAAGTTAATGGCTTACAAAAGGAATAAATTGCCACTAGTCTCAGGCAAGAACAAATTACAACGGAATTTGATAAGTACGTTCCCAGGTCCACGAAAATGCAAGACATAAGCATTGGCCTACAAAACAAAGGAGCCCGCGGGCTCCTTTGTCAATGTTTGTGGGAAAGGTCCGTATACAACGCGATCAACTGTTCGTAGGCGTCGTTCAGTTCACGCCTGCAACATGATGAGAGCAGCTTCATCGGAAACCGCTCGCGCTTCTCCAGTTCTTTTTCCATACGTTCAATTGTCTTCTTGAGGGACTGCCTGTCTTCATTGTCCAGCTTGTCGCCTTTTTCCTGGTGGAAGGTCTTGACTTCTTCAAGTGTCGTTCTATAGTGGTCTTCCTGCGGGTTGAGCAGCCACAGCAGGATGAAAATCAATACCAAGGCGACAATGATCAGTAACGCAATCCACATCAGAATCACCTCCGTTGTACTCTCATTATAACACGCCGTCTTTCCTCGACCCATCGCTGCGCTCAAACCTTGCGCATATCCGTTGACCCTGCTTCAAGCGCCCCGTATAATAAAAACAGAAGAATTTGGAAAAGATACAAATAAAGGAGGACCTCCCCATGGCTCAACCACTTAAGATCGGCATCATCCTCGGCAGCACAAGGGAAGGGCGTGTCTCGCCCCAGGTCGGACGCTGGGTCGAGAAACACGCGCAGAATCGTGACGCATCCTATGAGCTGATCGACATCCGCGATTACAACATCCCCCTGCTCGGCGAAGGCGGTGACACCTCCGGCATCGAACGCTGGAATCAGAAACTTGCTGAACTCGATGGTTTCATCTTCATTGTCAGTGAATACAACCATTCAATGAGCGCCGCCCTCAAGAACGCCATTGACCACGTCAAGGAAGCGTGGTGGCACAAAGCCGCCGGCATCGTCAGCTACGGCAGCGGTGGCGGGGTACGGGCCGCCGAGCATCTGCGTGGCGTCCTCGGCGAAGTGAACATCGCCGACGTCCGCGCGCATGTGCTGCTTTCCTTGTTCGACGATTTCGACAATGGCTCCGAGTTCAACCCCCGTCCGCCGCACGAAAAGAGCCTTCAAGGACTCTTCAAACAGGTCGAGGACTGGGCTGGAGCGCTAAGGCCGCTTCGCAGCTAGCGGACGGCCTTTTTCTCATGAGAAGGAACATCGCCTCAGAGCCCGCCAGTCTGGACGTCCAGCGTTTCGACCGAAAACAGCTCGCCGGCGACGACCCGGCCGGTCCGTTTCGAGAAAATGCCTTCTTCGAGGCTTGTGCGAAATTGTTCAACACCCCGATCGACATGCTCATCGAGGGTGCGCGTCAGCACATCCCATCGTTCACTCCTGACCTTGCGGATTTTCTGGTGGAGCAGCTGCTTGAGCCGTTGCAGAAGCTTGCGGGAAAACTGCAAGAGGAGACCGGAGTCGTTCCCGATCTCGCCTTCTACATTGGACCGGGCGCACCGGATGGTCATGCTGTGCTGCTAAACGGGCGGCCGGTGGTCTTTTACGACCTGACCGCCGCCAAAGACCGAAAGGATCGTGTCGATTGGGAGTCGTACGCGACGCATGAGTATCTTCATGGCATCCACTACGCCTTGCGGCCGACATTCTACCCCGGTGATTACGCCGATCCCGAGGATGTCTTTTTCAAGCGCCTGGCGGCCGAAGGCGCGGTCACCCACCTCACGAAGGCGCTCACGGGTGCCACCCCCGCCGCAATCTATTGGTTCAATCTTCTGGATGAACGATTGACACTGCAATGGATCGAGACCGCACAACGCTTCCGGCGAAGCGCCGGGTTCAACTTGCAGAAGGCCATTCTTGAAGACAGAGTGGATGTGGCGCTACACACACGGCTTTTCTCAAGCGCCGCCTCGATGCATCTTCACGAAAGCCGCCTGGGGTATTACTATGGCGCACAGGTCGCACGCGAGCTGGACAAGGGTCGCGGGGCGGCCGCTTTGCTTCAGCTTCCTTATCGCGACTGGCGCCGTGCGATTCTGTCCTATTTCGACAGCTGATTGTTTATTCTGTAGATGCTAGGTACACTATAGATGAGATGTCGAGACCGGAACAAAAGACACCGGAAAGGATTTGCATGGCACCGGAACTTATTCTCCCCACCGATTTTCAGCTTTCCCGAGGAGGTGGATGCAGATGAGTCTTTCCGATCCTTATGTTGAAGCGGCGCTTAAACGCCGGGTGGGAAGGCTTGATCAGGAATGCGCCCGGGCGCTGGACGCGATTCATTTCCTCAGACGCCTCGCCTCGAAAGCAGGAGAACGCCTCTATCGTCAATCCCCCGCCTTTTACGAATGGGTGCGCCGAGCACGCGTCGAGGAAGCCTGCGTCATCCTCGCGAAAGTGTTCGAAAGGCGACTGCGTTCAAAAGATCTCCGCAACCTGCCTGAACTGCTTGAATTTCTCAAGCGCCACCAGCATGTGCTCGCTGAAGCCGGCGATATCCGTGATCTTCAGCTGGCCGGCGAACGCCTGGCGAGCCGGCACGCCCGGCTCATACACAAACTGATTCATATCCGCGATAAGGCCATCGTGCACCTGACCGCCTTCGAAGGCGACGTTTTCCCAGCGCTTGATACGCTTGAAACGCTCGCCCGCGAAACCGATGCCTTTCTCGGGCGGCTTCGAGCACAATATTCCATCCCCGCATCCGCTACGCCGGCCTCGACGAGTGATTTGTTTATCAAGCCATCCGGTCGCCTTGAATGAAACCAATACATATGATAAAGTGAAGATACCGTCCAATCTGGGCGGCTTCTTTACCGATAGGAGGATATGATGAAACCGCTCGACGTCATTGTATTTCTAATTCTGCTCATGGCGATGCTGTTTGCCGATGCCGTGGGATTCCCGCTCGGCGCCGGCCTGTTCGCCGGCTACGTGGCGCTTCGCATTGTCGTCCATAACGTGCTTAAAAAGCGGCGCGAAGCCGATTAGCAACCGCTGCACCCGTGCCCGTCAAACAGACGGGCTTTTTTATTACGCAAAATCCATAATACAGATTTTCTGTAATACAAATAAAAACGTTTTCCCTTGATGAAGTCTCGAAAAACATTTACACCGACAGCCAGGAAGGGTAGAATAATCATGGACATAATGGTAGGAGGGTGTTTATGAAAAAAGACGTGCTCGACATCACTGACCTCGACGAAACACGTCTCGTCGAACTGGACAACTACATCGACAAGAGCACCGGCGACCCGGAAGAGGAGCTGATTCATGTGCTGCACTTCGCGCAGCAGCAGTTCGGCTACCTCCCGCACAACCTTCAGCGCTACGTCGCGAAGCGCCTCGATCTACCCTCGGCGACGGTGAACGGCGTGGTCACGTTCTATTCGCTGTTCAGCGAAGAGCCGCGTGGCAAATACACCATCAGCGTCTGCATGGGGACGGCGTGTTTCGTCAAAGGCGCGGACAAGGTTCTCGAGCGTATCCTCGAGCTGACCGGCTCCGAGAAAGGCAAGATGAGTGAGGACGGCCTGTTCACCGTTGAGGACGTCCGTTGCATCGGCGCGTGCGGATTAGCGCCCGTGCTCACCATAAACGAGAAGGTCTACGGCAACGTCGGTGTCGAAGACGTCGACGACATCATCCGTCAGTACAAGCGGAGTGGTCGTCGTGAAGATTGACAGCCTTGAGAGCCTACGGCAGTGGAGGGAAAAGCTGCCGCCCGTCGAATCGAAGAAACTGACGCTTTACGCCTGCGCAGGCACGTCGTGCCTCTCGAGCGACAGCGATCTGCTCATCGAGCGCCTGCGTGAACGCATCAAGGCGGAACCCCTCGAGGCCGAGGTCGAACTCGTGCGCACGGGCTGTGTACGCTTCTGCGGACTCGGGCCGGTGCTGTTGCTTGAACCCGAGGGTGTCGCCTACGGCAAGGTGACCCTCAAGGACGTCGATGAGATCGTCGATGAACACCTCAAGCGCGGCAATATCGTCGAACGTCTCCTTTACGAGGACCCGGAGGCCGGGCTTGTCAAAAGCACGCAGGAGATGGGCTTCTACAAGAAGCAAAAGCGCATCGCCCTCAAGAACTGCGGCCGCATCGACCCCTGGCGCATCGAGCACTACATCAAACAGGACGGCTATGAAGCGCTCGGTATCGCGCTTAGTGAGATGACGTCGCAGGAAGTCGTCGAGATAATCAAGCAAAGCGGTCTGCGCGGTCGCGGAGGCGGCGGTTTCCCGACCGGCAGGAAATGGGAGTTCACCCTTCAGGAATCAAGCGATGAGAAATACATCATCTGCAATGCGGACGAAGGTGATCCCGGCGCCTTCATGGACCGCAGCATCATCGAGGGCGACCCCCACACCCTGATTGAGGCGATGGCCATCGGCGCCTACGCCACGGGCGCGAATCAGGGATACATCTACATCCGGGCCGAATACGCCACTTCAATCGAACCCTTGCGCGCCGCGCTGGATGACGCCCGTGAACATGGCTTTCTCGGTAAGGACCTCTTCGGCAGCGGCTTCGATTTCGACATCGAGATCAAGCTCGGCGCCGGGGCGTTCGTCTGCGGCGAAGAGACGGCCCTCATCCATTCCATGGAGGGGCAGCGCGGCGAACCCACCACCAAGCCCCCCTTCCCCAGTCAGCGCGGGTTCCGGGGCAAACCCTCGACGGTCAACAACGTCGAGACCTTCGCCAATATACCGCAGATTCTCCTCAACGGCCCCGAATGGTTCGCCTCCGTCGGCACTGAAGGTTCGAAGGGGACCAAGGTCTTCGCCCTCGCCGGCAACGTCAAGAACATCGGTCTCGTCGAGGTGCCTATGGGCATCACCTTCAATGAAATCGTCTATGAGATCGGCGGCGGGCCCTCCGGCAAGGAACCCGTCAAGGCCGTCCAGATCGGCGGTCCCTCCGGCGGTGTGATCACCAAGGAGCACTTCGACACGCCCATCGATTACGATTCGCTAGATGCGATCGGTGCGATGATGGGCTCCGGCGGGCTGATCGTGATGGATGAGACGAGCGATATGGTCGAGATCGCCAAATTCTATCTCGATTTCACCCAGGATGAATCCTGCGGAAAATGCACCCCTTGTCGGGTGGGCACGAAGCGNATGTACGAGATTCTCGATCGCCTTACCGAGATGGAAGGCGTCCCTGAAGATCTGCAGCGGCTGCGCATGCTGGGCGAGAACATCCAGCTTGCCTCGCTGTGCGGGCTCGGGCAGTCGGCCCCCAACCCCGTGCTCTCCACGCTCGATGCCTTCCCCGATGAATACATGGCTTATGCCTACCGTACGAAGCGGACCGCTTACGCCATCGATGCGGACCTCTGCATCGGCTGTACGAAATGCAAGCGGGTCTGCCCCGTCGATTGCATCGAAGGCGAGGTCCGCGAGACGCACATTATCGACGAAGCCGCCTGCACCGCCTGCGGCGCCTGCTATTCCGTCTGTCCCAAAGACGCCATCATCCGACCTTAGGAGGGCTTCCATGAAACTGATCGACAAGATGATCACCTGTAGTGTCAACGATATCGACGTCAACGTCGAGAAAGGCTCGACCATCCTCGAGGCCGCTCAGAAGGCCGGGGTGAATATTCCCACACTCTGTCATCTCAACCTGCATGAGCTGGACGCTGTCAACCAGTCGGCCAACTGTCGTGTCTGCGTCATCGAGGATGAAGGGAGCGGCCGGGTGCTTCCCGCCTGTTCGCAGGAGGTCAGCGAGGGCATGCGCATCCAGACCGACTCGCTGAAGGCCGTCATGGCCAGACGGACCAGCCTTGAGCTGCTGCTTTCCAACCACCCGCGCGACTGTCTGACCTGTGTGAAGAATCTCGACTGCGAGCTGCAGAATCTCTCCCACGAGATGAACATCAAGGAAATCCACTACCGCGGCGAGAAGATGAACCATCCCATCGATGAATCCTCGCAGGCCATCATCAAGGACCCCAACAAATGCATCATGTGCCGACGCTGCATCACGATGTGCAACGAGGTGCAGACCGTCGGCGTGCTCTCACCGCTCGAACGCGGTTTCGACGTGGTCGCCGGCACCGCCTTCCACCTGCCGCTCGATCAGACCAGCTGCACGTACTGCGGACAGTGCGTCAGCGTCTGTCCGACCGCCGCGCTCGCCGAAATCGACGCGACCTCGGCGGTCTGGAAGGCGCTCAACGACGAGCGCAAGCACACCATCGTGCAGGTCGCTCCGGCCGTGCGCGTCGCGCTGGGCGAGGAGTTCGGCTACGACCCCGGCGAAATCTCGACCGGAAAAGTCGTCAGCGCCCTCAAGCGTCTGGGCTTCGATACCGTCTTCGATACCAACTTCGGCGCGGACCTCACCATTGTCGAGGAGGCCAAGGAGCTTTCCGAGCGCATTGAATCCGGAGGAACTCTGCCCATGCTCACTTCGTGCTGCCCCGCCTGGGTGCAGTTCATCGAGCATCAGTTCCCCGAGCTGCTCGATGTGCCCTCTTCGTGCAAATCCCCGCAGTCGATGGTCGGCGCGATGGCCAAGAGTTATTACGCCGAACAGTCCGGCCTTTCCCCCGCCGACATTGAGATGGTCTCGATCATGCCCTGTGTGGCCAAGAAAAGCGAGGCCGCAAGAGAAGAACTCAGCGAAGAAGGATACGCCAATGTCGACCAGGTCCTCACCACCCGCGAGCTCGCCCGCATGATCAAGGAGGCGGCCATCGACTTCAGGTCGCTGCCCGATAAGCCCTTTGACCGGCTGCTCGGGGAATCGACCGGTGCGGCGGCCATCTTCGGCACGACCGGCGGCGTCATCGAGGCCACGACCCGCACCGCCTATGAGATGCTGACGGGAAAAGAGATCGGCGAAGTCAATTTCAAGGACCTTCGCGGCATCGAGGGTGTGCGCGAGGCGACGATCGACCTCGGCGAGCGGACCTTGCGGGTGGGCATCGCCCATGAGCTCGGCAATGCCCGCAGGCTGCTTGAAGACATCCGTGACGGCAAGAGCGATTTCGACGCGATCGAGATCATGGCCTGTCCCGGCGGCTGCATCGGCGGCGGCGGACAGCCCTACCACCATGGCGATGTCTCGACGCTCAGACGTCGGGCCGAAGCGCTCTATCGCATCGACAAAGACATGCCCATCAGGAAATCCCACGAGAATCCGCTTGTCAAGGAGGCTTACGAGGCCTATCTCGGAAAGCCCGGCAGCGAGCGGGCGCATCGGTTGCTGCATACGAGCTACAGTGCGAAAGAAAGAATCTGAATCATGGAAATGGGGCGCTGATGCGCCCCTTTCTCATGGTATAATAAGCTGGGAGGTGGCGTGGTGCAATTCGAGCTGACGTTGAGCTGGGAACAGATTCTTGTCCTCTTGCTGCTTTTTCTGATGGTCTGGCTGGTGCTCTCCTATCTTCGTCGACAGCGTTGAACCATGCCGATGAAGTGCATTACTTTATAAGGGGAGCCCGCGATGTTTCTTCGAGGAGAAAGGTAGCCATCCAAAAAGAAGCAAGGCGCGTCTCCTTTCGGCCGAGTGTTGTCCCGCGCAGCCCCGTGTGGTATAATGCGACGTGTCGGTTGAAAGGAATGCACCACGTATCGTGTTCCGGTAGCTCAGTTGGATAGAGTGGCAGCCTCCGAAGCTGCAGGTCGAGGGTTCGAGTCCCTCCCGGAACGCCATATTGTCCACACATGCGGTCGAGCTTGACGNCTCCCGCAATATTCGATACAATTTACTACACACTGAACCGTAACTTATGCCTCACCAAGCACCTAAAGATCTTAAGGAGGAGTTCAAGGTGAACGAACAAAACGGACAGCAACCGCAACAGCAGACACCACCGAGTTATCCGAGGGATACTCAGAACAAGGCATGGGGCGTACTTGGTTTCTGCATCCCGCTTGTCGGCCTCATTCTATTCCTTGTGTGGAACCAGGATCGTCCTTATGATGCGAAGTATGCTGGTATCGGCGCATTAATCGCTGTCATCGCGTACGTCGTTTTCTGGATTCTCTGGATCATCCTTTTCGTGCTCCTAGGCGTCGCCGGCGGAGCTGCGTAAAAAAGGTGCATCCCGGCAGAAGCGTGTTCCATGCCGGGTGTCGTCTGATTTGCTTGAAGCGGCCGCGCCGAAGCGCGGTCCTTTCTTTATCCATCCCAACCCCAGTGCGTGGGGATATTATATATTATTGGAGGTCATGCCATGACTCAACAACCCCAGCAGGCACCCGCAGCCAGCGAAGTCGAAGCGTCGAGGGATACCGGCAACGCCGGATATGCCATCATCGGTTTCTGCGTGCCGGTAGCCGGACTCGTGCTGTTTCTCGTCTGGCGACAGGAACGCCCGCAGGACGCGAAATACGCGGGTATCGGCGCGTTGATCAGCGTGGTGCTCCCCTTTGCGTTCGTCATCATCTACCTGTTGATTATCGCGATAATCTTCATGGTCGCCATGTTGTCTGAAGCCCTCGGACTCTATCTTCTGCTATGAAGGAACGCATCGAACGCTACCTGCCCATGGTGATGGGGTGTCATCAGCGTGCGGACCGTTCGTTTAGCTGCAAGGGGCGGCCGTTTGTTGTCTGCGCTCGTTGCACGGGGGAGATTGCGGGTTTTCTTAGTGGCTATTTCATACTGTTTTTTGTGCCTACCGCCTGGTGGATGGTTCCCGCGCTGCTTGCGCCGATGATCATCGATGCGCTCGTGCAGGCCTTCACACGATATGAAAGCCGGAACTGGCTGCGCTTTGCGACCGGTTTTCTCGGTGGATTGGGTGTGAACATGCTTCTTTTCCTCACGGCATTCTACATCGCCGAGCAGCTATTTTTGTAGATCGGTGCGCGGCACTGCCATCAGACGCTTCCCACGCCCCCGTAGCTCAGGGGATAGAGCACGGCACTCCTAATGCCGGGGCCGCAGGTTCGAATCCTGCCGGGGGCGCCATCAAATATCCTCTTGTAAAACACTAGCCCGGGGTCAGAAAACAGCCCGGGCTTTTTAGTTGAAGCGAGCAGGACAGCCGTATCAAAAAGCCCTCGATCTTGAGGGCTTTTGGTTCAGTCTGTCCTTCTCGCACGAGTGATGCCGATTTTTGCATCGCGGAAGAGCTTGACGAGCACGATGAGCACGATGAGGAACTCCAGGCGCCCGAAGAACATGCCGGCGATCATCGTCCACTGCGAGAGCAGCGGCATCTCCGGCGCGGTCACGCCGATGGTGAGCCCGACGGTGCCGATCGTCGAGGCGAACTCGAACAATCCATCTTTCAAAGCCGCCCCTTGTGTGGTGAGCACCAGAGTGCCGATGATGAGCGCCAGCATGTAGATGGAGACGAAATTGAAGATTTCGATGACATCCTGCTTGTGGATGAGTTTCTGCCCCGCCGGAGTCTGCACGACATTCTCCGTGACTTGATGTTCGGGCTGGAAGATCCGGCGTACAGCGAAGGAGAGGTTCTTGCGGATCAGGTTGATGCGTGTCATCTTGAGCCCGCCGCTCGTCGAGCCCGACTGTCCGCCCAGAATCATCATGATCAGGATGAAGAACACGACGGCGCCGGGGAAGGCAGAATAATCGCTGATGGTATAGCCGGTGCCGGTGATCGCCGAAACGGTTTCAAAAGCTCCATGGCGGAGCGATTCGCCGACAAAGGCGAAGCCGAGGTTCCAAAGAATCAGCACGGCGATGATCGACATGCTGATGAGCATGAAGTAGAAGAAGCGGTTCTCGGTAATCCGGAAGAACGATTTGAAATCTCGTCGGAACAACAGGATGTGGGCGGCGAAATTGGTGCTGCCGAAAAGCATGAGGGCGAAAGTGACGCCTTCGATGGCGACGCTGTCGTAATGGCCGATGCTGGCCTCCTTGACGCTGAACCCTCCCGTCGAGATGCCGGAGAGGGAATGATTCAGCGCATCGAAAGCGGGCATGCCCGCGAGGATGTAAAGCAGAACCCCCAGCACCATCAGCCCGATGTAGATCTGAAACATGGACCGGGCGGTCTTCTTGATGTTGGGGAGCAGCCGGTCGTGCCCTTCACTGTCATAGAGCGCGTTCAGACTGCCCACGCCGATGATCGAGCTAGCGGCGAGGGCGACCAGGCCGAAACCGCCGAAGAACTGCAGCAGGCTGCGGAACAGCAGGATGCTGCCGGGTGCCGCTTCGACCGCGACGGTCGTCAGTCCCGAGGTTGTCCACCCGCTGACGCTCTCGAAGACGGCGCGTGTAAAGTCGTATCCGAGGATGGCCATGAACGGCCCGGCGCTGATGAGCATCGTGAGCAGCCACGCACCGACGATGCCAAGAGCGCCCTGCTGGAAGGTGAAGGACGTGCGGTCCTCGTCCGCTTTCAGTTTTTTCAAGAACAAAAGCGCTAGCAGTTCCGTGCCGATGAACGCCCCGATGAACGCCAGGGCGTGTGTCCACGCTTCATTGAAAAAGACCACCGCGAGCAGCGGGAAGAGATAACCGAAGCCGACGATGCGCAGAACGAAGCCGACGACGTGCAGTGTATCAGAATACTCGCTTTTTAGGCTTCGCATTGGGCTCGAGTATCGCTTTCACAGTTTTTTGACGTGCTTTTTTGAAGGTGGTGATAATGAGCCGGTCTTTGGCTTCAATCATCGTCTCCGAACGCGGAAGTATCGCTTTTTGATCCCGATAGATGGCGTTGATGACGGCTCCTTCCGGGACTTTGATGTCCGAGATCTTCTTGCTGAGCAATGGCGAGTCCTCCGGAACCTCGATGTCGACAAGCATCAGCTCCTCGTTTTCAAAGGGTGTGAAGCTCCGCAGCTTTTCGGTGAAGGCATGCTGTTCGATAATGCCGGCGATGACCTTCGCGGAGTTGATTGTCGAGTCGATGCCGGCTTCATCGAAGAATTCGACATTCTGCGGCTGGTTGACGAGGGCGACGGTCCGCTTGACGTCAAAGATATCCCGCATGAGCATCGAGATGACGAGGTTGTCTTCATCCCGGTTGCAAAGCGAGATGGCGAGGTCGAATCCGGCGATGCCCGCATCTTCCAGAATATCCGGTTCGGAGGCGTCCCCGTGAATGATGGTCGCTCCGTCGAATTCCCGCGAAAGCGCCTTGCAGAACTGCTTGTCCTTGTTGATGACAACAATGCGGTGTTTGCTGGGCGCGAGGGACTGCAACAGGTAATGCACCTTCTTATGCCCCCCGCTGATTACGATCTTACGAGTCTTGATGGCCATCCGGACTCACCTCCTCATCGATGAGATCCTTGAAGGCCCTGACGGACAGTTCGGGGGGACAGATGGTGTCGATGTCGCGGTCCTCCACAACTGTCTGCTTCGAGTTGTCATAGAGCCGGCAGACGACGTTTCCGGTTTGATAGAGCGTCTTTGCGAGAAAGCCGATGAAAAGGTTGACGTTGTCCGAATCGGTAGCGGCGACGATGGTGTCGGCCTGCTTTATACCGGCGCGCACCAGCACGTCACGGTCCATACCGTCGCCCAGGAGTGTGTTGCCGCCATAGGAGGCGGGAAGGCGTTTTAAAGAGTCCTCCTCGATGTCGACGACCGTTACGTCCTTGTTCTCTTCGCTTGCGAGCGAGGCGATTGACGCCCCCATGCGCCCGCATCCGATAACTAACACAGTTTTCACTTGTTTGGTCTTGGCCATCCGTGCACACTCCTTTCCACCGTGACCCGCTTCCTAACGTCGCGGGTAAACGATTCTTCTTTGCCGCAGCCGGGGGTGGATGCGACAAACACGCCGCACGGGTCCCTTGCTTGGAAACCCTCCGGCTCCCTCCGTCTTGGATCAATCATGGAGGAGCCCTGTGCGGCGTGCAATGACTTTAGGCTATGCATCTTCCACCTTCCTTTCCCCGCCCGAAGAAAGGGCGGACTGCGGCGGTATGCTTACTGCGGCGGTATGCTTCTACAAGTAAGTTGACAAGGTGATTATAGTACTCTTTAATTGGAAACGCAAGGGGGAAACCGACCCTTTCCGTCGATGGTTGTCCAAAGTCGAGCTTACCTGCATTATGCCATATTGCTCGGGATTTCACCACCCATGGACATTGGCGTTCTGTCGAGGCTTTCCCTGAGCTGTGATGCGTGGTACAATTTATGTGACAAGGCTGCGAGGTGGTCCGGATGGGCAAGGACATGGTGAAAAACGAGCTGAAACGCGTCATGCGCGGATACCGCTGTCCGGTCTGCTCGCTCATCGAGCGCCGCAGCAACCACCGGATCCGTCATGTGCTCGATGGCGTGGTGACCAACCCCGATTCGCGCGAGCGCTTCCTCGATTCCGAAGGATTCTGCCGGCACCACTCCGAACGCGTCCTTGAGACAGGACGCCCGCTCTCTCACGCGATCCTTTATTCCAACCTGCTCGAGGAAAAACGTAAGGCGTGGGAGAAGAAGCGCCGCGGTCGCAGACGTCCCTGCGAACTGTGTGAACTCGAGCTGAAGAACGAAACGACTTATCTCTACTGGTTCGCCAAAGGCCTGAAGGATCCGGCTTTCATCTCCGCCTACGACGCCGGGGGTGTGCTGTGCATGCATCACCTCGAGGGCGTCCGCGGCAAGCTCCGCCGGCGATCAACAGCCGATGAGCAGCTGATGCGCATCACCTCGCGCAAATACGACGAACTGCACGCGCAGCTTGAGGGCATCCGGAAAAAACACGACTACAAGCACGCCTCCGAAAGCTGGACCCCCGAAGAACGGCGGGCCTGGAAACGCATCGTGCGGCTGCTCGTCGATCAGGGCGATCATCGTCGCTAAAGGGAGGGCAAGCATGGAGACTGAACACACACTCTACACGGAAGGTTCGTCCTCGATGCGCAACCTCAGGGCCGGGTCCATCTCGCTCGTCGTCACCTCGCCGCCCTATCCCATGGTGCGCATGTGGGATGGCTTGTTCGCCGAGCGCGACTCCTATCTTGCATCCCTGCTCGCCGCCGGCGAGGGCGAAGCGGCGTTTGAACGCATGCACGCCCAGCTCGATCGGACGTGGGACGCTTTAGCCCGCGTGCTCCATGAGGGCGCCTTCGTCTGCATCAACATCGGCGATGCCACCCGCAGTCTACAAGGGGAGTTCAAGCTTTATCCCAACGCCGCCCGGATCGGCGAAGCGATGCGTCGGCGGGGCTTCTCGCCCCTGCCCTCGATCGTCTGGCGCAAAAGCACCAACGCACCGACGAAGTTCATGGGTTCGGGTGTCCTGCCCGCAGGGGCCTACGTCACGCTCGAGCATGAAAAGGTCCTGATTTTCCGCAAGGGCGGCAAACGCCGCTTCACGGAAGAAGAGAAGGAGCGCCGCCGAGAGAGCGCCTTCTTCTATGAAGAGCGCAACACCTGGTTTTCGGATGTATGGCGCCTTGGCGGTGAACGCCAGCGTGCCGATGCGGAGCTGAACCGCTCCCGCACGGCGGCGTTTCCGCTCGCGCTGCCCCAGCGACTCATCAACATGTACTCCATCAAGGGCGATACCGTGCTGGACCCTTTCGCAGGGACGGGCACGACGCTTGTGGCCGCGGGGATGCTTGCGCGGAATTCCATCGGCTATGAATATGACGAGAGTTTCCTTCCCACCTTCGAGCGGCGCATGCAGGAACTGCCGGTGGAGTCGATGCTGTATGTCAACGAGCGCCTCAACGCGCACAACCGCTTTGTCGAGTCTCTCGAGAAGCCCCCGAAGCACACCAACCCTGCGCTTCGCACCCGGGTCTTCACGAAACAGGAGACGCAGATGACGCTCGAGGTTGTCACCGACATCCGACATATCGGTGCAGGACGCTTCCGTCTGTACCATGGATAATCCGTTTTTCATTCCCCTATGCCTTGACTTTCATACGGGCGGTTGATATAATCTTTTGCGACGGTGAAGGAGACTTAGCTCAGCGGGAGAGCACTTGCTTGACGTGCAAGGGGTCGGCGGTTCGAGTCCGTCAGTCTCCACCATCGGCGAGCGTGGCGGAATTGGTAGACGCGCATGGTTGAGGGCCATGTGGCCACTTACGGCCATGGGGGTTCAAGTCCCCCCGCTCGCACCACACTGTCTCTTCAGCAGCTCTGCGGAGTTGCTTTTTTTACCCGCGCCGGGTAGCTAAAAGCGCCCCCTGCTCGCGGGAATGCGAAGCGGAAGGAGTGCCCGTCATGGGACGCATGACCAAGACTTTGACTATCCGCACCCGAGGAGCCTCGGACATGGTCGACATCACACGCGAGCTGCGTGAGGCTATCAAAGAAAGCGGTGTCCGTGAAGGCGAGGCCTTGCTTTTCGTTCCGCACACGACGGCCGCCGTGACCATCAACGAGAACGCCGATTCCGATGTGGAGCGGGATCTACTGCTGGGTCTGGATAAAAGCCTACCCGACCGCCCCGATTTCGCTCATGCCGAAGGAAACTCGCATGCGCACATCAAATCTTCCGTCGTCGGGGTCTCGGAGACCGTCTTTATCGACGGCGGCGCGCCGGTGCTCGGCACCTGGCAGGGTATTTATTTCTGCGAGTTCGACGGCCCGCGCCGACGCAAGTTGCACCTTCGCATCGTCGGCGAATAAGCCGGCGGTTTCCTGTCCCTGGCAGAATTGACATGTGGACGGCGGCGTTGAAAAATCCCCTCGGCACTTGAATACCGGTGGGGATGATGCTATCATGTTATCGGTAAAGCTAGACACGCGAGCGTGGCGGAATTGGTAGACGCGCATGGTTCAGGGTCATGTGGGTTCATCCCATGGGGGTTCAAGTCCCCCCGCTCGCACCATCATCGTTCTCGGAGTCCGTTCATCGACCGCACCTCGGTGTCTTCCCGCCGGCGGTGGGAGGATGGATGGACTTTTCTTTATCAAATGTACCGTTTTCATTCCCTTCGCGCCCGTGACGGGCCGTGTGGACTGTGTTATGCTATATAATGAAAGGGGTCACATCAATGAACAAACTACTTGCCATGCTTGCCATGCTGCTGGGATTGTCGCTGGGGGCCTGTGTTGGCGACGATTCGCTCGATATGCAGGACCGGCAGCGCATCAACACCGTCGACGATGCCCAGGTAACCATCGAAGAGGATGGAGAATATACGGACCCGGATGCGGTCGCTGCCTATTTGAACCAGTACAACCGCCTTCCCGATAACTACATCACCAAGGCGGAAGCGGAATCCAGGGGCTGGGTTCCCGAGGCCGGCAACCTCTGGGCGGTCGCCGAAGGCAAAAGCATCGGCGGAGAACCCTTCAACAACCAAGAGGACATCCTCCCCGATGCCTACGGACGCCGGTATTTCAGCGCCGATGTGAACTACGACGGCGGCTACCGGGGCGCGGAGCGGCTGGTCTATTCCAACGACGGGCTGATCTTCTACACCCCGGATCACTACGACACGTTCATCTTGCTGTATGGGGATGAGGACTATGAAACGCATTACGATTGACGGACGGCGGCTGACTTCCCGTAAAGAGACGCATGCGTATCTGCAGTCCCGGCTGGGACTGCGTGAATATTATGGACACAATCTCGATGCGCTCGAAGAGGCGCTTCGCTTTTCAAGTGAACCACTTCGGCTCGTGCTCACCCATGCAGAGGATGCCCGGGCGTCGCTTGGAGAATACGCGGATCGGCTTTTCAACCTGCTCGAGGAACTGCACCGCAAAGGCCATCTTGAGATCGAGTATCACTAGGAGGTTCTATGGAGGACACGCTGGATATTCGTCCCTACAGACGAGGGGACTTCAAACAGGTGGTCGACGTGCTGAGGGCCGTCTGGCCGATGGAGCAGTATACCGACAATCCTTCCGTCGTGCGCCGGATGATGCGTCAGGATGCGCACTTGTCGCTCGCCGAGGCGAACGACTGTCGCGTGGTCGCAGACAGCGGACGCGTCGTGGGGCTTTTGTTCGGTCGGTACGGTAGAAACAAAGCTTCGCTCGCATCCATCCCCCGGATCCTCGCGTTGAACGTCGAGACAATCCCGTTGCTTTTTATGCGGCAGGGAATCGGCGCGCTCAGGGCTGCATTGAAAGTCGAGCGTGAATTCAAGAAGCTCGAAAAGAAAGCTCCCCGGACCTACGACAGCGAAGTCGTGCTGTTCGCAGTCCACCCCGATTATCAAGGAAAGGGCATCGGCCGTGCGCTGATGGATGCCTTCCTCACCCGCGTGCGCAGCCGAGGCGGGAAGAATGTCCATCTGTTCTCGGACACGGACAGCACGTATGTGTTCTATGAACGTTACGGATTCGAACGGATCGGTGAGCGCAGAACCACGATCAAGAGTCCGATCGGTTCCTTCGCTTATCAGTCCATGCATTTCGCCATGAACTTAGCAGAAGATACGTAAACGTTTACCTCCATACATCGCGCCATTCGCCTTGACAAGCCCCGACCCCCGTGCTACGATGGCCTCACGAACTTTATGGAAGAGGCTGCGTGCGCCAAGAGTACCTCACGGGAAAGGGGCGCACGCCGAAGCGCATGCTGGTCCTTCGTCGAAAAGACGCTGGACTGTTCCCCTCCCTTGCCCGAGGGAAGGGGAATGTGCTTCCGTGAAGTGGGGCATATGGCGAGTTTGACGTATGCATCCACGAGCCTTGGAAGGTTCGTGGATTTTCTTTTATAACAGGTGATCGACATGCAGATAACTCCGCGCAACGAACCAATCAGCCGCACCATTGAAGACCCGCTGCTCTCATGGATGCAGCGTTACCGCCGGAACTTGCACCGCATCCCCGAGCTCGGTTTCGACCTCCCCCGCACGCACGCCTATGTGCGGAGCACGCTCGAGTCGCTGGGCTACACAGTGGAGGTCGTGGCCCGAAGTGGCATCGTGGCCGTACGGCAAGGCATTCAAGCCGGAGCCGTCGCCTTCCGTGCGGATATGGACGCACTCAGCATCCAGGAATCCGCCCGCGTCGGCATGTCAAGGCATAACGGCGCGATGCACGCCTGTGGGCACGATGGCCACATGGCGGCCTTGCTGGGGCTGGCCCGTGTCATGGCTTCCCGTGAACGCCCGCAGAAAAGTGTCGTCTTCATCTTCCAGCCGGCGGAGGAGACCGCCGGCGGCGCAGAGGCGATCATCCACGCCGGGGTGCTCAAACGCTACCACATCGAGGCCATCTACGGGATGCATCTCTACCCCGGCCTCGCCGAAGAGACCATCGGTGTCCGCGAAGGCATCCTCATGGGACAGGACGGCGAGTTCGACGTCCAGCTCACGGGGAGAAGCAGCCACGGCGCCCAGCCGCATCTCGGCGTGGACGCATTGGCTGCGGGCGCCGAACTGCTGACCCGTTATCGGACGCTTCCCGAAACAATCCTCCCCCATGCCCGCGAGGGCGTGCTCAACGTCGGTACCATCCACGGCGGAGAGGCCCGCAACGTCGTGGGCGGCTCCGCACGGTTGTCGGGAATGCTCAGAAGCTTCGATGAGGAAAACTTCGACGCGCTCGTCGAGGGCATGCACGCCATCGACCGCGACGTGGAGGCACGCCATGGCGTGCACATCGACAGCACCATCCGCCGGCTCTTCCCGCCCGTCGTCAATGACAGCGAGCTGTACCGGACCCTGATCGACACTGTGGATATGTCCGCTATCGTCCATCCCGAACCGCTCCTCCTTGCGGAGGATTTCGCCTATTATCAGCAGCGTATTCCGGGACTGTTCTTTCTTTTAGGTACGAAAAACGACGAGGAGGGGCTGCATGCCCCGCTTCACAGTCCCGCCTTCGACTTCAACGAACGGGTGCTTCTCCGCGCCGTCGAGGTTTTTCTCCGCTTAGCTAGGGCCCACGGTGTTTAAGATTACGGGAATAAATCACGCAACGCGATAACTTATGAAAAACACCTCGAAAGAGGTGTTTTGTTTACGGACTGAAGCAACCTATTAGTAGCTACATAGCCTCTAAAGATCGACAGCGGTTGCCGGACTCATGTTTCGCCGTTTTCGAGCACGGATTGGATGCCTTCGGCGATCAGCGCCCCGATATAGCGGCTCAGTCTCTCAAGCGGCATGTTCCTCCCCGAACGGTACCACTCCTGATAGCAGTCCAGCGCCCCGCTGATAATGAACGAAAGAGCGTAGGAGAAAGCGGCTTCGTCTCCGCTGTAGCGTGCGCGGTAGACTTCGGTCAGCTCCTCTTTGAGCGTGCGCTTGAGCTTTTGAATCAATCTTGAAGAGGTGTCCTGTTCGAAAAGCAGACGGCGGAAGAGAAGGCTTTCGTCGAATTCCCGGCTCAGCGTCTTGATAAGAGGCTGGGGGTTCGTAGAGAGCGAGTGGTAGTCAAAGCGCCGCATGACTGTGAGCGTCCGTTCGGTCAGATCATCTTCGAGCGTCGAGAGCACATCCTGCGGACTGAAGAAGTGATTGTAGAACGTCTTGCGGTTGACGTCCGCCTCTTTGGCGATGCGGGTGACCGACAACTGCTCGATGGTGTTGTCGTCGAGCAAATCGACGACAGCCTGCTTGATGGCCTCGCGGCTTTTTCGGATGCGTCTGTCCATCGTTTGCACTCCTTCGCTACACAATTTGGAACATTGTGGGGAATATCGGACACCGGTTCAAGCATTGGTGTTGATTGTAATCAACATATGTATTATATTACACATATGTAGAATTATCAAATGAAAGGGGGGATCGCAATGCTCGAACGCATCGCATCCTTCATCGTCGACAAACGTCTCTACATCCTGATCGCGATGGGTGTCCTGGCAGTCATCAGCGCATTGCTGATTCCCCGTGTGGAGATCAACTACGACATGGCGGACTACCTGCCCGATGATTCGGAGACGACCATCGGGCTTGAGCGCATGGAGGATGAGTTCGGCCGCACCGGCACCGCGCAGGTGATGCTGCTTGGCGTGGACGCTTCGACGGCGTCGGAAGTGGCGTCGGATATCGACGATTTCGCAGATGTGCAGTTCGTGACCTTCGATGAACATTCTGAAGAGCATTATCTGCCCGACGAACAGGATGGCGCCGCGTTGCTGCAAGTGACAATCGACGGGGACGATTTCTCCCAGGTCGCCGAGGAAGTCGTCGTCGACATCGACGAATACCTCGATTTCCATGGGCATGACTACCATCTCGGCGGCCCGGCGGTTTCGAACTATGAACTGCAGGAGGCCGTGCTTTCAGAGCTTCCGCTCATCATGATCATGGCCATTACCATCGTGCTGGCCATCCTCTGGCTGAACGCCCGTTCCTGGTTAGAGCCGGTCGCCTTTATTGTGGTTGTCATCATCGCCATCCTGATCAACATGGGGACCAACTTCCTCTACGGCGAGATTTCCTATATCACGCAGTCCGTCGCCGCCGTGCTGCAGCTCGGGTTGTCGATGAACTATTCGATCATGCTGCTGAACCGGTTCCATCAGGAACGCGAGGAAATGTCCGATGAAAAACCGGCGATGCAGCGGGCCCTCGCCCGTTCAATCGCCCCCATCTCCTCGAGTTCGCTGACCACCGTCGCAGGGATGGTCGCGTTGACGTTCATGACCTTCGAGATCGGCATGGATCTGGGCCTTGTGCTCGCAAAAGGCATCCTCAGCTCACTGATCACGGTGTTCCTCGTGCTCCCGGGGCTGCTGGTCATTTTCGCCAAATGGTTCGAGAGGACCCGCAAGAAACCGATCAACTTAAAAGGAGAACCCTTCGCGAAACTCTCCATCCAGGGCAGTCGTGTACTCCCCGCCCTGACGCTCGTCCTGTTCTTTCTTGCCTTTGCCGTTCAGAGCACCAATGACTACTTCTTCGCGGACGACCCCGACCTTGAAGGGGCGGAACGCATCGAGGAAGTCTTCGGCAAGAGCGTACCGCTCACGGCGATCACCGAGGCCACCGACGACGTCTTCGATGAACAGGAAGCGCTGCTGGATTCCCTGGAAGACTATGAAATAGACGGGGAACCGGTGCTGCTCAGCGATACCGGCTACGTCTCGACCGCGCTGGCGCCGCTTGACCCCGAGGATGTGGCCCTGTTGACCGCGCTTGATGAAGAATCGGCGGGCGTGCTGTTTAGTCTGTATCATCTGGAAAATTCGAACATGGATTCGGACACCATTGTGGGCGAGGACTTACTTTCGGCGCTTTACGAGGCGACGGATGAGGATCAGATCGCAGAGGTTCTTGGTGAAGAAGTCATTGAAGAGATTGAAGTATACCACGAATTCATGGAGAGCCTCGATGAAGAGATGACCTTCGACGAAGCGGCAGCGGCCATGGACAGCAGTGAATTCGAGATGCTGTTCATCTACTTTGCCTATCATTCGGAAGATTATGACCCCGAGGAGCCGTTGCTCCAGCAGGCGCTCGCTCTTGCCACCGCGATTATCACCGGCGAGTTCGACGGCTCGGAGACCATTCCGCTCGGAGAGCTGATTCTGTTTATTGACGAGCTCGAACGCGAAGGAGCCATCACCTTGTCGGAGGAAGAACGCGAGGAGCTCGATGAACAAGTCGCGTTCGTTGAAAACATTGAAGAGGAAATGTCATATGAGGACCTCGCCGAACGGTTCGACGTCCTGCCCGCCGATGCAACCCGTCTCATCTACGCTTTCTATTTTCAATATACGGACGAAACGCCTGACCTGCCGATTCGCGCGAGAGACTTGATTGAGTTCATCGAAATCGAAATTGAAGAGAACGAGCTGCTAGCGGAAGAGATCGGTGAGGAAGAACAGGAAATGATCGACTACGCCATCGGCGAACTCGAATTCGCCGATGAGATGTTTAACGGCGAGGAATACTCGCGTATGATTCTCACGCTCGATATCCCCAAGGAAGGAAGCGATACCTTCGACTTCGTGGACTTCCTCCGGGACGAGGCGGATGAGACGTTCACTGGGGAAGCCTTCTTCGCCGGCGAGATCATCTCGAACTACGACATGGCGGATGCGTTTGATGAGGATCTGCTGCGCATCAGCTTGATTACCGTCGGTGCCATCATCTTGCTGGTTACGCTTGCTTTCCGGGCTTATCTGCTGCCGTTTGTGCTTGTCATGGTCATTCAAGGGGCGATCTGGATGTCGATGAGCGTCTCGGCAGTGCTTGACCAGCCGATCTTCTTCATGACCTACATTGTCGTCACGGCGATCCAGATGGGGGCGACGGTCGACTACGGCATCCTGATTTCCTCGAACTACCTCGAACAGCGTCATTATCACTCCAAACGCGAAGCTTTGAGAAAAGCCGTGAACAACTCCCTGCCCACGGTGTTCACTTCCGGATTGATTCTCATTACGGCAGGCCTCGCCGTGGGCATCGTCTCCAGTCAGATGGCCATCTATTCTGTGGGCTATTTGCTCGCCCGCGGTGCGAGCGTCTCGGTGCTGTTTGTGTTGCTGTTGCTGCCGTCTATCCTCTATACACTTGACCGCCTGCTGGAGAAAACCACGATTGGAGCTTCCTTCAAGGATTAACCCAGCAGCTCAAAACCGAACAAAAAGCCAAGGTGGGAGACCTTGGCTTTTTGCAGGGGAGAGGTGCCAGTTCGGGCTAGGGGACGGTATGGAGACTCAATTCTCCATAGTGAAGAATTGAGGGCCCGACAGTTTCAATGACATTTTTGGGGTTTTGTGATATGCTTATCAGTGAAAATGGTTTCCACCGTTTTCATTGAATCGCCTGGCGGTACTGCTTGAGAATGATGAACGCTTTTTCGTGCATGTGCTTGTTAAAGACAAACTCATCATTCTTGATGTTGTTTAGTTCTTCGCTGTACCAATCAATGACTTTATCGAGCACTAGGCGCATGGTTTGATAGTCGTCCGTTTCGACCGCCTGCTTGAGCTCTTTGGTGTACCCCATCATGAATGGATTCCGCGTATAGGTGCGAATCGTTCCGATGACACCTTCGAGTTCGACTTTAAATTCCTGTTTGTCCATAAATACTCAGTCCTTTATCGATGGGTATCTTTGGTTGAAATGGGATCTAAGATCGTTACAGTAAAGAGTGTTGTGTCCCTTTAGACGGTGACGTACTCGGGGAAATGATCGTCGTCGAAGCCGTCCGGGGTGATGCCGACGGTGACGTACTCGGGGAAGTGGTCGTCGTCGAAGCCGTCCGGGGTGATGCCGTCATTCATTCCGATGGTTCCTAAAGCGAGCATGAAAATAGCAATGATGAATAGTTTTTTCATAAAATCTCCTCCTTGGTTGATTCTACCTAAAGGGTAACGCCGCCATCCTATATTGAACAGCGCGGATATGTCGTAGTTTTAGGGGTGACGCACATGAATTCCATGGAACTCAGCAACTATCTGGAGAAAGTCCGCCTCGGGCGAAAGGTCACGCAGGAAGAGTTTGTATTCGGAATCGTCTCGCTACGGCAGTATCAGCGCTATCGCAGTGGTGAAAGCGAGATTCCCTATGAAAAACTCGAGAAATTCGCTGAAAAACTCGGTATTCCGAGCAGAAAATTATTGAACGAATTCGAAAAAGAGAAGAATGAACAAGCATCCAGGCTGAATCGTTTCTATAGTGCGGTCGTGACCCGTGATCGACCAACCGTTGAACGGATGATAAAAGAATTCCGTCATGATTTCATTATCGACGAAGAGAAGAAGGTCTTCTATAAACACTCCATCATACTTAACAACTTTTTTGAAGGTCGGCTGTCGCGTGAATCGACTGCAAGGCAGACCGCTGATTTAATCAACTATCCAGCCATCCTCAAGCAACAATACTTTACGGATGTCGAGGTCCTGGTCATGAGCTCGCTGCTCGAATTCGAGCAGACACCGAAAAGGCAGACCCTCCTCAACCGCCTCTCCGATTTGTTCGAGGCCGGGGAAGGGATCATGAGCGGGGGTACGGATCTGATCTATTACCTGATTCTCATGCGGCTGAGCAAAAGCCACGGCAAACAGCGTAACTACGACAAGGTCATCTCGTTTTGCGACATGGGGATCAACCGCGGGATGAAGACGAAAAACTATTATCTCTGGGATTATTTTTTCTATTATAAGGCGCTTGCCTATCATGCCCTCGAGGACTATGAGCAATTCGAGCACAACCTGTTCCGATGCTTTAGCGTCCTGCGCATGGAGGCGAATCAGCATAAGCTCGACATGTTCACGGCATGGATTGAGAAAGATTTCGGCGTCAGCCTCAGCAATTTCGCGATTCAGTATCTAAAAAAAGAAATCAGCTGAGGAAATCCTGAAAAACAGCTAAAATAAGACAAAAACAAGGTGCCCACCGCGCCTTGTTTTTTTAATCTTTATCCCTTGGATCCGCCCGGATCGCTAAAACTACGACATATCCGCGCTGTTTACAGGATGTTGTGCATCCTATAATTAAAATGTCACAACAGAATGTATCTGGAGAAGTGTTTCAACCCTCCGGCGAGAATGATGAGGTGTCCGGTACATTCGCACTTTCCGACTAAAGCAGGTGATGCACATGACCTTCCTCAATGAACCGCTACGCTACGTGCTTCTTGCCACACCGGTGACGCTGCTGGTGGTGGCGGTCGTCCATGGTGGGAATCTTCTTGATCCGATAATCTTTCTTTCGGCAATCATCCTGGCGATAGCAGGCGGATTAGCCGCCGTTGGCTTTTTTATGATTGCCAGAAGGAAAGGAAAGTTCTTCGCCGCCATTACATCGGGTTTCGTGGCTGCAGGAGTGCTCTCGATACTAGTGAAAGAAAATGCGGTCGACGGACTTCCTCTGTATGCTGGTTTCTTCGCCGGTGATATTTTTAGAAGAACGGCGACGTTGCTGAGTGTCGCGTTCTTTGCAGGAGGCGCTTATTATGAGGCGACCCGGCCGCCGGAAAAGCAGCTGCGTTCGCAAAGCGCCCAGGGAGAGCCCCTGTCCATGCAGGTTCTTTATCTATGGGACAGCGACCAGGTTCTCATCCGCTTCAGCAAACCACTCATCGAGCGCTATCAGCTGGATATGCAATCCACGATGCTCCACTATGACGACCTCGAGACGCTTTTCCACCCCGACGATCTTGCCTACATCGCTCCCCAAGAAGAAGAGGCCCACGGGAGACGGAAAATACTTGAGTTCCGCGTGCGCTTTCCCGGACAGACTCATTACACGAACATGTTCCGTCATTCGATTTTTGATGTGCCGCAGGGGAAAGGCTTCATCGCTTACGATGCTTCAGAAGTCGAGCGCATCGACCGCCAGCTATCCGACAACGAGAACGTCCTAGCAACTGTCGAGAAAGAGAACGGGCGTGTGGTCTCCGATTCCCACAGCATCATCCTCAAGCTGGATTCGGAGGGTCGTCTTCTCTACGCTTCGCGTGCGGCGATCCGGTTTTATGACATGACCCCGAAGGATGTCCTCGGCGAACCCATTACGACGATCAACGAATCGGTCGGGCAGCACAATCACGATTGGTTCTATGAAGCGCTTGAAGGCAATCAGGGAACGGAAATCTTCGACATCACGAACACCGAGGGCCGCCGCTGGATCCGTTGGTGTTATGAAGGGGTGAAGGCCAACGGACGCTTAAGCCACATCTATATCAGCGGCGATGACGTCACCCCGCTTGTCGAGGCGAATCTCCGGATTGAATTCGACAAATACCATGACGAGCTTACCGGTCTGCTCAATCAACGAGGGCTCTATCGTGAAATCTCCGCTCTCACAGATGTGGACAGAGGGGCCGCGTTCTTCATCGACATTGACAATTTCTCGCAGATTAACGACTACTATGGGCATGAGACCGGCAATCGGATCTTGATCTCCATCGCCGATTTCCTCAGAGGATTTGAAAGCAAACAATGCTTCGCCTCACGCTATTCCGGCGATCAGTTCGTGCTTTACTGCCATGGCGAGATGGCTAGCGAGGAGAATATTCAAAACACGCTCAAGCGCCTGTCGCGCTCGCTATCGAGTACGCACCGCACCGAGGACATCACCGTCGAGATCAAGAAGAACATCGGCTATGCGACCTACCCGGAGCATACCCACGATCTGGCAAAACTTGTCTCCAACGCCAGCCTTGCAATGAAACAAGCCCGCCATGAAAAAATCTATCACATCGTGCGCTATGAGCCGCACATGACCCAGAAGCTCCAACAGAACATCCATGTCGCCAACAAGCTCCGTCAAGCAATCAACAGCGAAACGATCGACATCCATTTCCAGGAAGTGAAGGACACCGAGACCAACCGCACGGTTTATGTCGAGCAGCTTGCCCGCTGGATCGATGAGACCATCGGTGCGATTCCGCCCGAGGATTTCATCAGCATCGCCATCGACTCGAACCTCATCCTGACGCTCGAACGCTATCTCGTCGACCGGTCGCTCGAATTATTCAGTCGACACTACCTTTCCCAGGACCAGCCCCGCCCGCGCCTCGCAATCAATTTAGCCCCGCAGTCGATTATGAACACGGATTTTCTGGATTATCTTCTCAAGCAGCTCGACCATTATGGCATGACCGCGAATGACGTGGTCGTGGAAATCTCGGAAAAAACATTCGTGCATCACATGGAGCACTACATCAGACGGATCGACGCCTTCAAAGAGCACAGTTTCACCATCGCCCTTGACGATTTCGGCAAGGAATACTCTTCCCTCGGCATCCTCGATGCGGTGCCCTTCGACATCATCAAGATCGATTCCCTCTTCACCCAGCATCTCGACAAGCAGAAGAATCGGGAGATTGTCCGCATGATCCGGCGCATCAGCGAACTGAGTGGAAAACAGATCGTCGCGGAAGGGGTTGAAGAGCCAACACAGCGTGATCGATTGATGGAGCTGGGTTGCACCATCCAGCAGGGCTATCTCTTTGATTGGCCCGACCATCCGGATGACGAGTGATGATCCGAAGCCTCCTATAGTAAACGCACCGCCTGCTGGCGGTGCGTTTTTCATGTGCTCGGCGTCGCCTTAACTTTTTCGCCACCGGAACGAGGAGACCATGAGTATGCTTAACAAGATCATGAGGGCATACAGAATCCATGAAGCCGCGATTCCTTTAAAAGAGCTCAACGCGAAGCCGACGACTACCATCGTCAGCACCACGCCGCTCACCGTCGTGGGCAGGCCCTGCATCACCTGCGAGTCCGACTGCAGATGATAGCGCCTGAGCCGGAAAAGCGCGGACAGCAGAAAAAGGGCGACAACAACCGGGAAGGCGGGTTGACCGGTAAGGCTACAGGTATGGGCGAAGACGACCGGGGCGATCGCGAACGACAGCAGGTCGTTGGTTAGATCGAGCCACGCGCCCACGGTTGAGACGAGGTTGTGGCGTCTTGCCAGCCTGCCGTCATAAAGGTCGATGAGCGCGCTGGTTAGAATCAGCGCCGCGGGCAGAAGCAGCCAGCCGGCTAGCAGGTTCATGGCGATGGCGAGCATGCCGAGGACGATGCCGAGAACGGTCAGAACATTGATCACGTTAGCCTTCAGGTTCATGTGAAGACCTCGCGTTGGAGATGCCTTAGACCCAGGTACAAGGCGCTCACACCCAGCATGGCCCAGAACGTCATCAGTCTGAGAACAAACGCGATGGAGAGCGCGAGCGCATATTCCAAACCAAATAGGACGAAAAGCGCCGCCATGGCCCCTTCAAATGTCCCGATGCCGCCCGGGGAAAGCGGCAGCATGTTCACTGCATAAGCCAGAAACGTGACGGTTCCGGCGACGGCGAATGATAGGCCGGCGCCGAGGACGTCGCTGACATAGAAGGTCTTGAAGGCATAGAGACTCCAGATCATAAAGCCGAGCACAATGTAAGCAGCAATTCGCCGCTTGCGTCTTGCAAGCTTTGAAAGAACGGCGAGAAATTCTTCAAGCAGCGCGCGGACCTTTCCACCCCGTGTCTGTGTGCGATAGAAATAGATGCCCGCGGCGAGCGTTGCGACCAATGCCCCGCCGATCAGCGCCAAACCACCCCATACGCCGCTTTGCAGCGGACCGCCCAGCCAGGGCGCCGCCCAGGCGGCGCTGAAAAGGGCGAACACGACAAAGGTGGATGCACTGAACCATTTCTGAGCGGTGAGCAACGCGGCGCCCTCTGGTAGGGCCTGGCCCTGACTTTTCAGATAGGCGACTTTCGAGACTTCTCCTCCGGCCTTCACCACCGGTGTGACACTTTCGAAAAAGGTGCCGAGGAAATTCATCTCGAGCAGACGGGTGAAGGGAATCGTCTGGCCGAGGTGCTGAGCGATGGCTTTCCATTGTATGTTGATCAGAAGCACCGTGATCACCTGCAGAGTGAAAAGCCCCAGTAGAGCGCTCGGCGTCAGTCCGCCAAGCGCCTTGGAGAGTTCACTGAAGTCGCTGCGCAAGAGCAGCAGTACGAGCAGCGCAACACCCAGAACCAGGAGATACCGGTTGCGGTTGGTTTTTAAATGTCGGAGCATGAAAGCAGCCTCCTGATACCGTTTGTCTGTTTCAAAATTAACGTAACATCCGCCCGCATCGCTTGCAACAATATCTATAAATATTCTAAACAGACTTATAAAGACGATAAGCCCCCGAAAGGTCAGATTGTATGACTGTTTATAACACTTACAGATAGTGTTGACACGATTTTATGGGCGCGTTATACTGACAATGAACCTGTAATACTAATTATATTTTTTACAAAGAAAGGGGACCGTTATGGAGCCGCGCAAGACAAGAACGGTCATAGATGGAACAATCTTCAAAACCGGAAGCATCGACTCCCTTGTACGTGGCGAGGTCGCATTTATCCATGACGTTCCCTCGCTAAGCCTGCTTGCTTCGCTCGGCATCCGCTTGGGCAAGCGAGTGAGGCTGATTTCTAAAAGTGTCGCGAACGGACCGTTGATTTTAAGCATCGACAACCGTTCCGTCGCTTTGGACCGGGAGCTGGCTTCACAAATCACAATCAGAAAGCAGCGATAGCATGAGTGAATCCTGTCACCGACACCCACGGCGTCGTCGACGACGCCAAGACCGCGGCCTCGGGAGAGGCCGTTTGCGTAGTGTGCTCATGATGGGGCTTCCGAACGTGGGGAAAAGTGCAGTCTTCAACCGTTTCACCGGTCTGGACGCGATGGTCTCGAACTATTCGGGCACGACGGTGTCCTATGCCGAGGGAACGTTCGACATCGAGGGGGAGACCGTCCTACTTCGGGACGCCCCCGGCATCTATAACATCAAGCATCCCAATGATGAAGCGGAGCGTGTCGCCGAAAAGATGCTTGACGACCGGCCGGATGCCGTGCTTTTTGTGTTGGATGCGTTGAATCTTGAAAGCAGCCTGAATCTGCTGCTGCAGGTGATGGAGGCCGGTATTCCCACCGTTGTCGCCTTGAACCGGACCGACTTGATGCGTTCACGCGGCATCAAGATCGACCATGTCCGTCTGCAACGTGCGCTCGGTGTGCCGGTCGTGCCCACTGTCGCGTTGAGCGGCGACAGCCTCGACCTGGTCCGTTACGCCCTCTCCCGTGAACTGGGCAAGACCATCGAGGCGGTCGATAAGAAGGATGATGCCGCCCGCTGGGAGCGAGTTGAATCCATCAAGCGCGCGACGCTCAAGGCGCTTCCCGAATCGAACGGTCGGATGGACTTCCTCATCCGGCCTTTTCCCGGCATCCCCATTGCCCTGGGCGTGCTGGTGCTGCTTTTCGCGTTCGTGATCGGCGTCGGGATGGGCTTGAGACAGTATCTGCTGTTGCCGCTTTTCGAGGGCGGCCAGTTGTTCGGCGGATTGATTCCCTTCACCATCCCCGGGCTGTTCCCTTTCATTGAACGGAGCGTGGAGGCGCTCACCGACCACGCCGGGCTGCAAGGTGTCCTCATCGGGGAATACGGATTCCTGATCAAAGGCATCGAATGGCCGTTCGCGCTCGTGCTTCCCTATGTAATCACCTTCTATACCGGCATCAGCATCCTTGAAGATGTCGGCTATCTGCCGAGGGTCGCCGTCCTGCTCGATGGCGTGCTCAAGAAGATCGGTCTCAACGGCTCGAGCATCATTCCAATGCTGCTCGGTTATGGCTGCGGCATCCCCGCGATCATGTCGACGAGGACCCTGCAAAGCCGCAAGCAGCGGATCATGGTCGCGACGATCGTCAGCCTGGCCATTCCTTGTGTCGCCCAGATGGGCGCTTTTATTTCCTTGCTTGCTGAACGCTCGCTCCTTGCCTTTATTGGCATTTTCCTGGTTTCCATCGTCGCCATCGTGCTTGCCGGCTTGGTCATGGACCGCTATCAGAAGCAGAAAACGCCCTTCACCCTGATGGAGATTCCGCCTTTGCTGGCGCCGAAACCCTCTATCCTTTCGAAGAAGGTTCTCTTCCGTATCAAGCATTTTGTCCGTGATGGCGCCATGCCGATGGTAATCGCCATCGCTGCGGCGGCACTGCTTTATGAGCTCGGCACCCTTGAAGCTGCGGGCAGGGCGCTATCGCCCGTCGTCACCGGCTGGCTGAACCTGCCCGAGGAAGCATCGACGCCCCTGCTCATGGGCATCGTCCGGCGGGAGCTCACGGTGCTGCCCTTCATCGACATGGCGGATATGCTCTCGACCGCACAGTTCTTTACAGCCGCACTGGTTGCGCTCTTCTATGTTCCTTGCATTGCGATGATCGCGACGCTTTCGAAGGAGTTCAGCATCCGCACGGCCGCCGGCATCCTGCTGCTGACGACGTTCACCGCCTTCCTCGTGGGTGGCTTGTTCGCTCAGCTGCACGCGTTGCTTAGTATGACGCTTTAGGAGGTCCACTCATGATCAAGCCCTTCATCCGCGGGTTTGAAAAGCTCGCCTCCCGTTCGCGGATTCTCAGCGGGATGTATATGCTGCCGTATCGGCGGCTCGTTCGCCGGGAGGGGATGCTCGCGCAGCTAACAAATGACGACACAGTGCTGGTTGTCGGCGGCGGTTCGATTCCTTTCACGCCGATCCTGCTCACGCGCTTCTTCGGCGTCGATGTCCACACCATCGACATCGATCCGCACGCGATCAAGCGGGCGCGCAGAATCCTCGACCGAATGGGGCTGGCTTCAAAGGTCAAGGTTTCCTTGCATGATGGTACGAAGCCTTTTGGTGAGCCTTACGATGTCGCGCTTCTCACCCTGCAGGCAGAACCGAAACCACAGATTTTAAAACAACTGCGATCCGATATGAAAAGAACGCGGATCCTCGCCAGAGTGGCGGACCCGCGCTACCAACGGTTCTATGAGGCCTTTCCCGATGACATAAAGGTGTCCCGTGAGGTTGAACACCGTTTTCTCGCCATCGGGAAGACCATCTACATGGAAACAGAATAGGGCTCGGCCCTATTTTTTTTGCTTGTCCTTGGGGAACCAGGGGAAGAACCGGCTGGTCGTCCGCTTGTAGTGTTCGTATTCCGCGTGGCCTTCATAACGGGCTTCAACGGGGCGGATACCGATTACAAAGACGATGAGATAGATAACCAGCAGCGGGCTGATAATCGCCAAAAGCGAGTAGGGGAAGGCGATGTTGGGAAAGGCCAGAAGAAAGATGCCGACCCACGCAAGGGTCTTCCCGAACAGATTCGGGAAGCGCGTGAACCGCCACAGACCGGTGCGCAGGACTTTTCCGTCGTTTTCGAGACGCCGCCGGAAATTGCGTAGCACCGCATCGCCGATGACCTCGAAGAGGAAACCCGCCAGCCAGAGGATGGCGCCGGCGATGATTCCAAGCTGCCCGAGCGTATCGACCGCACCGATGGTGTAGGCGTCCCGGGGGAAAGCGTTGATCAGCGGATAGGGGAGAAGAATCGCAAACAGTACAAGCGCCTGGCGCAGATAGATTTTTATGAAGACATTCAGGTGATACTTCTCCTTGATGTTTTCGAGAATATTCCGGTAGGGGCGTCTTTCCCGCCCCCGCTCAAGCAGGTCCAGGCGCCGTACGAACGTGAAACGTAGCAGCCTCACGCCCATGAAGATCGCAAACAGCGTCATGAAGATGCTCGCCCGATGAAGGTCCTCGCCGGCCTGAAGACGGATATAGTCGATGCCATAGGCGACGACAATCAAAGCCGGACCGGCGAAGATGTCAACGGAGGATTCTTCTCTCAAGGCGTTGGCCAGGCGGAACAACCGGGTTATCAGGAAGGCCAGTGTGTAATAGCTGATTAGAAAGATGAATGTATAAAGCAGCAATTCCGGCATGGTGTCAGCCTCCAAAATTCAGACAATATGTATCGGATAGCTTTATTGTATCACGGTCGCGCGTTGTCTGCGAAGGGAACGCCGGTTTCACCGCTTTTTCGCTTTCTCTGTTGTCCGGAAATGAACCTTTGCCAGGCGACGGAGGGCATCCTCGCCTTGTGTGCGGAGGATGTTTGCGGCGACGCGTTCGACCTCGCTTGAAGCGCCCTTGGGCAAGGGCGTGCCGGCTTGATTCGACAGTTCTTCGAGGTGATGCAGAAACGCATGCCGCGCGAGGATACTTGCCGCGGCGACCGAGGCGTAGGCGCTTTCGGCGCGGAAGCGGAAGCGGTCCGGGCGTACGGGGTTGGAGAGCTGCTTGAGATATGCATCGTAGCGGACTTCGTCGCAGAATTGATCGACGATGATCAAGGGCCGGCCCTCGACCTTCTGCAAAAGCGAGCGATGGGCTTTCTCATGGAGGAGCGCCTTGAGCTTGTTGGCGTTGCGGCCTTCCTCGATGTGGCGGTTGTAACGCTCGTTGTCGAGCGTGTAGACGACATTCGTGAACGCCTTGCGGATTTTCGGAGCCAGAGTCCGCACCGTCTCGTCGGTGAGAGCCTTCGAATCTTTGAGTCCTAGCTTGTCTATGTGTTTCATGTCGGCTTTACCGATGTGGACGGCACCGACGCAGAGCGGACCGAAATAATCCCCCGCTCCGCTTTCGTCACTGCCGATGGAGGGGGTGTCGAAGGCTTCAGCCTCGGTTTCCAGTTCAGGCAGGCCGAGAGCTTCGTGCCAGAAGAAGAACGCCTCTTCAGCACCCTCCCCTTGAAAGACGACCTTGTTCGAAGTATAGATGGAGATGGTGAGACCACTCTGCTTGATGAAGGCCTTCATATAGGGGTTGGGGACGTTCTTCCGGCTGTCGGCGTAGAAATCGAGAAGCGCCTCGAGCTGCGCATCATTCAGCTTCAGTACATGATTCATGCGTCTCACTTCCTTCGGCTGTATTTTAGCATGAAATCTGATAGAATGACAGAGACGGGAGCGTGATTGCATGTTCGACACCCAAACCCTCGAACTGAATAAAGTCAAGGAACAACTTTCGAGCCTAGCTTTTACCGAGCATGGCGCCGAGCGCGCCCTCAAGCTTGAACCCAGCGTACAGCGAGAGACAGTCGAAGAGCGGTTAAGGGAGACAGCGGAGGCGTATCGCTATATCCATCATGACGCCGTGCCTTCCTTCGATGGCGTGAAAGTCATCGACGATGCCCTGGAACGCGCACGCATCGAGGGCGTGCTCGATGTGCCGCAGTTCCTGCGTGTCCGTTCGCATATCGATGCCTCGATCCAGCTCAAGCGGGAGATGCATCGACTGCCCGAGGACCTCGGGGAGACCTTCGGCATTCTTGAGCACGCCGAGGCCATCGACCCTCCCGCGCATCTGAGGGAGTCGCTTGGGAAAGTTTTCGATGACCACGGGGATGTGCGCGATGAGGCCTCACCCGCCCTTCGTGACATCCGTCGCAGGCTGGCGGACCAGGAGCGTCGCATCAAGTCGACGCTGGATGCCTTTTTGAAAAAACACGGCGAGAAACTCAGCGAGCAGCTGGTGACCATCCGTCAGGACCGCTACGTGGTGCCGGTTCGTGCCTCGAACAAAAAAAGTTTGAAAGGCACGATTCTGGATTACTCGAGCAGTGGCGAAACGGTCTATATCGAGCCCGAGAACGTTCAAGGACTCGCCGCGGAAAAACGGCGCCTGGAAAAGCAGGAGGCGGAAGAACTCGAACGGCTGTTCCGCTGGTTGTCGGGACTGATCATGGAAACCGCCGATACCCTGCAGGCGAACGACGAGGCCATCGCGCATCTGGATTTTCTTTTCGCGAAAGCCCGCTACGGCCATGAAACCGAAGGGTCGATCCCCAGGCTTTCCGAACGCATCCATCTGATCCGGGCGCGACACCCCCTCCTGCCACCGGATGAAGTCGTAGCCAACACGTTCGCCTTCGACGATGAAACGACGATGATCATCACCGGTTCGAACACCGGCGGCAAGACGGTCGCCCTCAAGACCGTCGGATTGTTGCACCTCATGGCGCAAAGCGGATTGATGGTGCCGGCCGTCGAGGGCAGCACCATCCGGCTCTTCTCCGCCATCCGTGCGGACATCGGTGACGAGCAGAGCATCGAGCAGTCACTCTCGACATTCTCCTCCCATCTCTCCCGCATCGTCGACATCGTTGATCGTTACGACGATGACCAGCTCGTCCTGCTCGATGAGCTCGGCAGCGGTACCGACCCACGGGAAGGGTCTTCGCTGGCCATGAGCATTCTCAATTATCTCGGAAAGAAGAACAGCATCATCGTCGCCACGACCCACTATCCGGAGCTCAAGGCCTACGCCTATACCCGCAGCGATGTGATGAACGCCAGCGTCGAGTTCGACGAGACGACCCTTGAACCGACGTATCGGTTGTTGCTGCGGACCCCGGGAGAGAGCCACGCGTTCTTGATCAGCGAGCGCCTCGGCTTGAAGCGTGAGATTGTCGACGCCGCGAAAGAAGAAGTCCTGACGCAACGCAGCGAGGTCAGCGACCTGATCGACACGCTCAAACGGGAACATAAGAAGCTCGACAAGGAGCTCAGCGCTTACGAGGACGCACGCAAGGAAGTCGAACGCGAACAAAAGCGCTTGGCTGAAGAGCGCAAGCGACTGCAACAAGAACGGAACAACCTTGAAGAGAAGCTCAGAAAAGAACACGAGCAGCAGATGCGAGAGGCGAAACGCCGCGCGCAGCAGCTCATCAGCGAGCTTGAAGCGATGCGGGACCGTCCCTACAAGCCCCACGAGCTTGCGGACAAAAAACACGACGCGAAACATCTCATGGGCAGCGACACCACGCAGTCCGAAACGTCCGGAACGGATGATTCACAATTGCAAGCGGGCGATTCCGTCTATGTATTCCGGTTCAACCGCTACGGGAGACTCGAAAAGCAGCAGAAGGATGGTCGCTGGCAGGTCCGGATGGGGAATCTCACCTCCACGTTCAAACCGGAGGAACTCGAACGTTCCGCCGAACAAGACGCAGCGGAAGAACCCCAGACCGCCTACGTGAACAACCGTGTCGACAAGCAGGTCGACCCCAGTCTCGATTTACGTGGCAAACGCGTCGCGGAAGCTAGGGAACTGCTGGAGAAATATCTTGACGACTGTGCTCTCTCGCAGCAGCCCTACGCCACCATCATTCACGGTTTCGGCACGCTGGCCCTCAAGAAGATGGTCAGGGACGTCGTCGGCAAGCACCCCCATGTGAAGCGCCATCGGGATGGCGAAGGAAACGAAGGAGGCCAGGGCGTCACCATCGCCTACTTCGAATGAAACCTAACGCAAGCAAAATGGTTGTGCGACCCTGCCGTGGCTTGTATAATAAGGTTGAATCTGAAAAAAGGAGGATATAGACATGGCATTGGAATATGCAGACAACACAAACATCGATGAAAAAGTCAAGGATGGCGTCGTACTGCTCGATTTCTACGCAGACTGGTGCGGCCCCTGCAAAATGATCGGCCCTGTCCTCGAGCAGGTCGCCGAAGAGAACGATGATTTCAAGGTCGTCAAAGTCAACGTTGATGAGAACATCTCCCTTGCGCAACAATACGGCGTTCAAGGCATCCCTTCCCTTTTCGTCCTCAAGGATGGAGAGGTGCTTGACCAGAAAGCCGGTTTCATGCCGAAGGACGCAGTCGTCGACTGGGTCAGAGACACTGCTGGATAAGCAAAGAGGAAGCCCGCAACGGGCTTTTTCTTTTGACTGCATTTGTGTATAATGAAGCCGGTGATGATTATGGATGGCATCCTAGTGATCGACAAACCCGCCGGCATGAGCAGCCACGACGTCGTCGACGTCGCCCGTCGCACGTTCTCGACGCGACGTGTCGGCCATGCCGGTACGCTGGACATTCCGGCGACCGGTGTGCTTGTGCTTGGCATCAACCGGGGCACGAAACTGCTTTCGTACTTGAGCGGTGATGATAAGGGCTATGAATTCGATATTGTCTTCAACGTCGAGACCGATACGCTCGATGACGCTGGAACCATCACCCGCACGCGACGGTTCGAGGACTTCAAGGACCTTGACGAGGTCCTCAAGCGGTTCCACGGACAGCTTGAACAGATACCGCCCGCCTATTCAGCGGTGAAGGTTGGTGGCAAAAAGCTTTATGAGTACGCCCGGGCCGGTGAACCCATCCCCGAGGTCCCGCCGCGCCGCGTGCGCATCGAGAGGCTCATCCGGTTGAGCCGACTGACAGCCGAGTCCGACGCCTATCGGGCGCGTTTTCGTCTGGACTGCAGCAAAGGCGTCTTCGTCCGCCAGCTCGCGGCCGATGTCGCCGAAGCGCTGGGCACTGTGGCGCATGCCAGCAATATCCGCCGCATCCGCAGCGGCCGCTTCACCCTTGCGGAGGCCTGGCCCTTTGAAGCGTTGCGGGAGGGTCGCATTGCGCGTTTGATTCCGCTTGCAGAGGCGCTTCCCTATCCCGCCGTTAAGATACAGGATGCGAAAGCCATCAAGAGCGGCAAGCCCCTGACGCTTGATTGCGAGGCTGAACGCGTGCGCATCCTCGATGAGGATGGCGGGCTGCTCGCGATCTATCGCCGCACAGAAGGACGTTTCCGCCCGGAGAAGGTGCTGTGATGAACATGGATGTACGTACGCTCAAGCCAGGGATGGACCTCTCAAACACCGTCGCCGCGATCGGTTTCTTTGACGGTGTGCACCTCGGGCATGCGGCGCTGCTTCAAAAGACACGCGAGCTTGCCGCCTCAAAAGGGAGCACCTCGGCAGTCGTGACGTTCGATGAGCATCCCCGTCGGCTGTTCTCGAATGAAGACTTTCTTTATCTGACCCCGCTTGCGATGCGCCTTGAACACTTCGAAGCGGAAGGGTTCGATGTCGCCTACGTTCTTCCTTTCGACCGCAAGATGGCTTCGTTGTCGCCGGAGACGTTCATCGAGGACTACCTGGGCACCTTGCAGACTTTGGTGTGCGGATTCGATTTCACCTATGGTCGAGGCGGGCTCGGCGACGTCTACTCACTGAGAGAGACCGCCACTTTCGAGGTTGTCGTCCTTGATGAACGGACGGTCGCGGGTGACAAGATCGGCAGCACCCGCATCAGGCGTCTACTCCGTGAAGGGAAGGTCCGTGCGGCGGAAACCCTGCTCGGCAGACCTTACACCATCGAAGGGACGGTAGTCGCGGGAGACCGCCGCGGACGGACGATCGCCTACCCTACCGCGAATCTCGAGACCGGTGCGTTCTTCATCCCCGCCCGCGGAGTGTATGCGACAAGGACGAAAGTCCAAGGGCGGTGGCACCCCTCGATGAGCAGCATCGGCTACAATCCGACGTTGAACCGCTCAGGCACAATCCGGGTGGAGACCCATCTGCTTGATTATCAAGGGGATCTCTACGGAGAGACGCTTCGGCTGGCGTTCATCGAGCAGTTGCGCGAAGAGCGTCATTTCCCCACAACCGCCTCGCTTGTGGCGCAGATCAAGGAAGACGAGCAGCGGACACGGGACATTTTCAAATCCAGAGAACGTCTTCCTTGAATCCCCCTTGCAAAATCCCCAGTATGTGCTATAATGCTTTCTGCGCCCGTTACGTGGTGGTCCGTACTCCGCCGGTCCACTAGGTTCCGGGTAAGTCTATGAACAAGGAGGAACCGTATGTCTTTGACAAAGGACGAACGGCAACGCATTCTTGAGGAGTACCGGCGCAAGCCCGGGGATACCGGGTCGCCGGAAGTGCAGATCGCGCTGCTCACAGCCGAGATCAAACGGCTCAACGAGCATCTCCGCGAGCACAAGAACGATCACCATTCGCGCCGTGGCCTGCTTCAAAAAGTCGGTCGGCGTCGCAAGCTCCTCAAGTACCTTGCAGCTGAAGATGTCCCCCGTTACCGTGAACTCATCAAGAAGCTCGGCCTCCGTCGCTGAGCCCACGCCCGGCCATGCAGCCGGGCTTTTTCTTTCCGAGTGTCGGTCTTTGTCGTGAGCAGGACGATGATTTCTGGTATAATTGACTTGACAACCCTGAAGGAGGTGGCTCCATGGCGGGTGAACCTGAATTCAACAGGCGGAAACAGTGGTTGTACAACCTTGGCATCGTCGCCCTCGGACTGCTGGTTCTGACCTTGTTCCAGCAACTTTTCAGTACGTTCGTTGAACGGTTCTTCGATGCCTTCATCGCCATCTTGCTGCCGTTCTCGATCGCCTTGTTCATCAGTTATCTGCTGGCACCCATCTTTCGCTTCCTCGAGAAGCGGTTGAAACTCAACAACCGTTATCTCACCACAGTCATCGTCTTTGCCGGTGTCGGGTTTCTGCTGTTCTTGTTCGGTCGTTTCGCCGGTGCGTTGATAGTTGAACAGGCCGTCCATTTCATTGAAAACGACTGGCCGGCTGTTGTCGATGCGGTCGGCACGTTCATTGCCGAGCGTCCGTTCCTCGAAGGCATCACGGACCGGTTCTCGGAGTGGTTCACTTTCGAGCGGATCGGGGATCTGGACATCGATCTATTCGGTGTCTTCCAAAGCGTGACCAACGTGGTCATCACTATTGTGCTGGTGCCGGTCTTCCTGTTTTTCATCCTGAACGACCGCACGCGGATCTACGAAGCCATCGTCATCATCTTTCCCAAAAACTTTCGCAAGCACGTCATCGAACTCACCCGCCGGGCGAACCGTGTCATCGAGGAGTATTTCAACGGACGGTTTCTGACGATGCTGGTGATGGCCGTCGTCTTCACCGTCGTGCTCTTCATCCTCGGTTTTCGTGAACAGAGTCTGCTTTTCGGCTTCATGCTTGGATTCTTCGACATCGTCCCTTATGTCGGACCGTTCATCGCCATGGTCCTGCCGGTGCTTTATAGCTTGACCGACGAGACCTTGCGTTTCGGTGAGTTCGCTCCCCTGGCGATTCTGATCACGGTGGTCGTCGGGCAGCTCATACAGAACAACGTCGCGCAACCACTGATCATGGGGCGCGAGACCAAGCTGCACCCGCTGCTGGTGCTGAGCGCGTTCGTCTTTTTCGGGTATCTCTTCGGCGTGGTCGGCCTCATTCTCGCGATCCCCATCACCGGTATGGTCCGCACGAGTGTTTATTATCTGAAAGAACTGCACGCGGAACGCGTGCGGTTGAATGAAGAAGAAAGACAACGTCTACGCAGGGAGGAAGAGTAATGCAGATCATCAAGAACGCGACACTGCACACCATGGCCGGCATCGACGGTGAACAGGGCTACGTCGCCTTCGAAAACGGCAGGATTGTCGAGACCGGCCGCCGTTTCGACCCCGCACGTTTCCCCGGGGCCGACATTCACGACGCCCAGGGCCGCATTGTGACCCCGGGCCTCATCGACCCGCATTGCCACATCGGCGTGGTCGAGGAGGGCATCCAGTTCGAGGGCATGGATCATAACGAAATGACCAACCCCATCTTCCCCGAGCTACGGGGGATCGACAGCCTCTATCCGGGGGATTCCGCTTTCCAGTCCGCCTCGGCCGCCGGGGTGACCACGGTCGTGACCGGCCCGGGCAGCGCGAATGTCATCGGCGGCACCTTCACCGCCGTCAAGACTGTCGGCGAGACCGTCGAGGACATGGTGCTGCGCGAGGAGGTCGCGATGAAGATGGCGCTCGGGGAGAACCCGAAACGGGTCTACAGCGGACAGAAGAAGAGCCCGTCGACCCGGATGGCCTCCGCCGCCTTGATGCGGGAATGGCTCATACGTGCGCAGGAGTATCGGGATAAGCTGACTGCCTACGAAGAGGGTCAAGCCGAGGACAAGCCGGCTTTTGATATGAAACTGCACAGCCTGATGCGGGTCTTCGAGGGTATGAAGGTGAAAATCCACGCCCACCGCAGCGACGACATCACGACCGCGGTGCGGGTGGCCGGCGAATTCGGTCTGGATGCGTCCATCGACCACGGCACGGAGGCGCATCTGATTCCCAGCACGCTCAAGCAGAGCGGCCTTGCCGTCATCCTCGGTCCGACACTCGGCGCGGCGACGAAATACGAGACCGCCTCAAGGACGTTCAAAAGCGCCGGCATTCTTGATTCCTACCAAGTTCCCATCAGCATCATGACCGACCATCCCGTCGTACCGGCCGAGAATGCCCTGGTCCAGGTCGCGCTGTTTGTCAAGGCCGGCCTTCCAAGGGAGAAGGCGCTGCGTGCGGTGACTCTCGACGCCGCCCGCGTCAACGGGCTCGAGGATCGCGTCGGCAGTCTTGAACCCGGAAAGGACGCCGATCTGGTCATCTGGGAAGGCGACCCGCTCGATATCATGAGCGACCCCGCCCGTGTCTATATCGACGGCAATCCGCTCAGGATCTGATGCAGGGTCGAATTCTGATCTCGCACCTGTTCAGTGATCACAAGGATACAGAAGTTCAACCCGCGATGCACCTCCTTTGAAATGGCCAAAGGCTTTGGATATAATGACCCCATCCTATTTGCAGGAGGGGTTCCATGCGGTTGTCACTTGCCGTCTTCGCGGCGATTGTCCTGCTGGCTGGTATGAGCGCCTGTACGACGCCGGGGGCTCAAGCACTCACGGAGGCGCGTACGCCGTTCATCCTTGAACAGCTTGAAGAGGAAGTCGACAGCGGGATCGATGTGGACCGGATCAACTGGGTCGCGATCGATTATGAATACACCGGCGAGGATTACGGAACAAACGGCGCGGAACGTATCGCTTTGAAAATCGAATTCGTCGCTGACAATGAAGCCGCATCCTATGCGGTCGCCGATTATTACTTCCACTACAGCGACGATGATGATGGAGCCGTCGATTCCGACCCTGATGAGACGGACAAGCTTGAAGCTCTGGAATTGGCTGTCTACGAAGATGAGGAGACGGCCTCCGCCGAGTTCGATGCGCTCGAAGCGGATGTCGAATCGTACGGTGAACTCATCGAGGGTCTGGTCGATGAACTCCAGGATGATGAGGAGGACATCGAGCTTGACCTCGCGGATGGCGAGGGGACTTTCGAGGAGGATTCCTTGGAAGCGCTGCTCCCGTGAGTTGAATTTCCACCGGCGGGAGGTTGTCTTTCCGAAGTCGCCATGTGCGTGAAGCCAGCAAGGAGAAACAATCGCTACTAGTAGGCGCCGG
>SL_8KL_010_SEDDRAFT_10000180_pt1 | contig 53164 bp, 49 predicted proteins | sample SodLakKL_010_SED_4_FD_11160 | JGI IMG/M metagenome (IMG submission 11160)
CCCCCCCTTCTGCTGAATTATGGTAGTACTGCATCGTCGCATCCTTGTAGACAACCACCCGGGCCCCGTGCCCGTGCTTGTCCTGTAAAAGCGCAAGCACTTCCGGCCACTCGCTGCATTCATGGAGTCGGCGGAAAAGACCGAACCTTTGCCCCGGAGAAGGAGACAAGAGAATGCCCCGGTCAATATTAGCAGGAAATATTGCTTCACCGGGCCAAAGACTGCCACCAAAGTTATCTCCATGTTGTCCCATTAGATAATGAACCACCTGCCCCGCAGGACAATCAACTGCTAACACCAGGTCTCCACCACTGGTTTTCAAGGATGTCGAACCTAAGAGCAATGCGATCAGAGCCTCGCTGGACTTGGCATTGGCATTAGCGATGACAATGTCTGCATTCCCGTAATATTTTGTTTTGTACAGTTCCCGGGCCATTTCCACCCCCTTACTGTGGGCTGCCAACGGATGCCCGGCTACCATCTCCACGGCCCGCAAACGGCTATTGGGCAGTATGTCGATTTTAAAATCAAAGCCGGTCAACCTTACAGCATCTTCTATATCTTCAGCCGTGCTGCTGTTAGCAGGATCCCCTAAATTACCCAACCGGCCCACCCGCCTCTTTTGGAAGTCAGCAATTATCCTGGCATGGTTCCCGCGAACAGATTCCATGGAAGACACACCGGGGAACATTATTTTACCCCCTCCGCTAAAACCATTAAATGGATGGGGAATAATACTACCGATACCTATCTTCAGGTCCGCACTCAAAACCTCGTCGTTTATATATAAAGGGAGGCCGGAACGGGTAACCCCAACATAACTGCAGTTCTCGTAAGGATTGTGGTTGTAAACAGGATAACGACGCACTAGATCAGAACCCAGCTTCTTAGTAAAATCAATAAGCGTGTTGGCTCCGTGGGTGCCCAGGGCTGCCACAAAAGATATTTTGTCCTCTGCAACACCTCCGCCCCTGGTTAACTGTTCTACTACCAGCGGAGCCACGGCGGCAACATCTGTCGGGCGAGAAAGGTCGTCAAATATAATTACCGCTTTTTTACCCCGACTGGCTAACTGGTCTAAGGGGGGTGAATCAATTGGTTCCATCAGCCGCTGCTGCAGATCGTCACTGGAAAGAGGCTTCCTTGTATCGGCGGGGATATCGGCAAAATCGACATGCCAATCTGAAGGCAATCGTAACTCCAACTCTTTCTCATTGAACCAGGCACCATGGGGAAGACGAAACGTATGCTTGTTCACCAGTTTATACTCCTACATATTTATGCTTTTTATGTCAATCAGAAAATCAGTGTTTAGCTTCCTGAAACTTGCGGTAATACTTCTGATAATTGAGACAAAAATCATCCAGGTCTTCAAGAGTCATTTTCCGGGCCTTCTCACTCTCACGTTCTTTGACAGCCTCATAAATTTGATTGTGCAACTCCAAGATGTAATTCTTGTCTAGTTGGATCGATTCAATGGTAAACAAATCAAAGTAACTTAGCACCAGCTTCCGCAGCGCCTGAATTATAAAATAAAGAACTGTATTCTTGGAAGCTCCGACCATCGCCTTATGAAACTCGTAGTTGCCTTGGAAAAAAACTTCAATTACCTTACCGGAACGGCGCATAACTGTCAGCGCCCGCAGCATTGCTTTTAAATCTTCTTCGGTCCGATTAAGTGCCGCCATCTCCGCAGCAGCGCTTTCTACCACTTTTCGTGCGTCCATATACTGGTCAAAACTAACTTGGTGCAACTGCATGATCAGACCCAAACTATCAACTATAATATCCGGCTTTACCTGATTGACAAAACGGCCACCTTTTTGTCCTAATACCGTGCGAATCAAGCCCAAAGCTTCAAGTTCCCGCAACCCCTCACGGACTGCAGAACGCCCAATACCCAGGCGATAGCAAAGGTCGTTTTCACTGGGCAACCGATCTCCCGGCTTGGTAGCCCCCGAAATAATTTCTTCCTTAATGGAATTAAAAACATGTTGATATGCAAAAGATTTCTTGTATGTCTTCAGTCGTGGAAATTCATTTTCCATGTTGGTTCTTTCACCTCATTTTATAAGGTTACGGGCTATCAGAGCCCGTGATCCAGACAACTTAAGCATGGAAAATCAGTGGAGATAACGTCTTATTGTATGACATTAAAATGCTAACACTTGCAAATAATTCTGTCAAGTTTTCAATAAATATTTATTGGCAAACTAATAAATATTTCTAAAAACAGGGTGGTGTCTTTTCAGTTGCGAATCCTAGTGCTCGCTAGTAAAGCAGTATGAAATCGAAAATCTCTCCGGATTGTAATATTTGTCAGATCATTTGGCGGGTATATTAAATTATATAAGGAAGATATTGTTTCTTAAAAAATTTTTCCAACTAAAACCTGTAAAATACACACTGGATGGGTCACTAAAACAACGTGTCTTTTAACATAAAATATTTACCGTTGTATTTAGCTAATTTCCCCCGCATGCGGGTATGATCATAAAGATCTTTTACCTGTGATAGGTATGCCGGCAAAATCGGTGGCTGTTCCCGGGGGGAGGATATTAAGTGTACTCTTTAAAGTGATGGAAGCTAAATATAAAAAAGCTATTTCATCGAAGCTAATTCATCGAAGACGGTTGATTATTTCCCGGGCTGCCAAAACACCGGTCGCCGAGGCCTGAACCAGGCCCCTGGTAATACCGGCTCCATCACCTACCGCAAACAAGTTCTTAATGCCGGTTTCCAGCTGATGGCTTAAGTTAAGCCGGTATGAATAAAATTTAACTTCCACACCATATAAAAGGGTGTGCCTTGAATTAACCCCGGGAGCCAACTTATCCAGGGCTTCCAGCATCTCAATGATTCCAAGCAGATAGCGATACGGTAACACTAAACTTAAATCTCCTGGTGTAGCTTCTTTTAATGTAGGCCAAACCAATCCCCGTTTAATGCGTTCTGGTGTGGACCGCCGCCCTCCGAGCAGATCTCCCAGGCGCTGAACAATCACCCCGTCACCTAGCATATTAGCCAGGCTGGCTATATAGCGGCCATAACGAATCGGTTCGGTAAACGGTTCGGTAAATGTTTTGCTTACCAGCAGGGCAAAATTTGTGTTATCAGACTTTGTTGCGGCAAAACTGTGTCCGTTGACAGTAAGCAGTCCTTCATTATTTTCGGTTACAACAACCCCATAAGGATTCATGCAAAAAGTGCGGATCCGGTCATCAAATTGAGTGGTAAAATAGACTAACTTCGACTCATAGATCTTTTTGGTCAGCTTTTCCATAATCACGGCCGGAACTTCAACCCTGACCCCGATATCAACGGGATTGTTCGAACCCTTTAATCCAAGTTGTTTAGATTGACGATAGATCCAATCAGCGCCGATCCTACCGGGACCGCAAATCACATGGTCGGCATAATACTCTTCACCCGAAGCTAACCTGATACCCTTTATGGCCCTGTCTTCGCAAAGTAGTTCTTCCACTGTCGAATTCATCAACAGGTCTACACTGTCCTGGAGGGCATCATACATATTTTTAAGAATTCGGTAACAATTTTCGGTGCCCAGGTGTCTTATTTTTGCCGGGATTAAGCTAAGACCTGCTGCTGCTGACAGCCGTTCCATTTCTTTTATCGCTTCTAAATCAGTCCCATAAATTTCTTCAGTGGCCCCAAATGAAAGGTAGGTCTGATCAACTTCTTCAATCAGGTTTTTAACAAAATCACGGCTGGCAAACTCTTCCAGCAACCCGCCAAACGCGGCGGTTAAGGTAAGTTTCCCGTCGCTAAAAGCTCCGGCCCCGCCCCATCCGCAGGTAATGGCACAGGGATCGCAGCGCAAGCAGCGGCCATACTCTTGTTGTGTTTTACAACGGCGCTTTTCAAGGGGGGCCCCTTTATCAATGATCAATACGCTAGCACTGCTTTTTGCTGTCAGTTCCATGGCAGCAAATATGCCGGCCGGACCGGCACCGATAATAATAACGTCGTACTTAGCTGTTGAGATCACAGGCTTCACCCCTCTTGTGTAGATGGTTCCCGGGTTATATTGGCAAATTTTGTATAACGATCGAGAAAATAAAGTTCTACTACCCCGGTGGGCCCGTTTCGCTGCTTGGCAATACTGATCTCAGCAATATTTCCCTTCTCAGAATCTCGATTATAGTATGCCTCACGGTAGATAAACATAACCAGGTCAGCATTGGCTTCAATACCGCCGGACTCCATCAGGTCGCTGAGGATGGGACGGCGCCCCGGCCTTTTTTCCACCTCTCTGCTGAGCTGAGATAGCGCTAATACCGGAACATTTAGTTCCTTGGCTAAAGCTTTTAAGGATCTTGAAATCTCTGAGAGTTCCTGCTGACGGCTCTCTGAGCGACTGAAACCGCGCATTAACTGCAGGTAATCGACAAAAACGGCCTGCAACCCTTTTTCCGCTTTTAATCGTCGCGCCTTAGCTCTTACTTCCATCACGGAAAGAGAAGCGCTATCGTCAATAAAAAGCGGAGATTCACTTAACGGACCTACCGCCCTGGTCAACTTCTGCCATTCATCCTGGGAAAGAGATCCCCGGCGCATATTCTGAGCATCGATTTGCGCTTCAGCGCACAGTAAGCGCTGAGCCAACTGCTCTTTGGACATCTCCATGCTAAAAAAAGCAGTAGGTTTTTTATCTTTGACTGCAATTTGATGAGCCATGTTTAAGGCAAGGGTTGTTTTTCCCATACTCGGCCGGGCAGCAACAATAACCAGGTCGGAATCTTGAAGACCAAAGCACATCCGATCCAGATCAGCGAAGCCGGTCGGCAGACCGGTTATCCCTTTTTTCTCATCATAAAGTTTTTCGATGCGATCAAAAGCCTGGACGAGCACATCTTTTAAAGGAGCAAAACCCTGCTGCTTGCCACGACGCCCTATTTCAAAAACAAGTTGTTCCGCTTCATCCAAAAATTCATCCACATTATGCGGTGAGTCATAACTTCTTGTAACAATGCCAGTGGCTGCCTGGATAAGGGAACGCAAAATTGATTTTTCCCTGACTATTTGAGAGTGATACTGCACATTCGCAGCGGTGGGTACAGAATTGGCCAGTGTAACCAAATATGAACGGCCGCCGACATCTTCGAGACACTGGTTGCTTTGCAGCTCTTCTGAAAGGGTAACCAGGTCTACCGGTTCACCCTTTTCGCTTAAAGAAATGATCCCGGAAAATATTTTTTGGTGAGCAGTACTGTAGAAGTCTTCTTCAACCAGTAATTCTGCAGCAGCATAAATTGCTTCCTTATCAATGACCATCGAACCAAGCACAGACTGCTCGGCCTCTTTACTTTGCGGAGGAACTCTGTCACTAATAACGTTCAATTGCAGCTGCCTCCTTTCACCAAAATTTAGGCCTCTTTTTCCACCCTTATTACTATCTCCGCTTTAATTCCCGGGTGCAGTTTAACAACTGAAGAATGCTCGCCAATACTTTTAATCGGTTCGGCTATATCGATGTTTTTTTTGTCCACCTGGAAGCCATTCTCAGCTAGTTTGGAAGCAACATCAGCAGGGGTTACCGATCCAAACAGGCGCCCTCCCTCGCCAGCCTGCATTTCAAAAACCAATGCCATACCGTTTAGCTTTTCAGCGATTGCCTGAGCCTGTTCTTCCTGCTGGCGATTAATCATTTCTTCTTTCTCCTGGCGCTGTTTCCATTCCCGCAGTTTCTCCGGTGTAGCTTTTACAGCTAATCCCCGGGGCAGGAGATGGTTACGAGCATAGCCCGGGGCCACATCCTTCAATTCCCCCTTTTTCCCCAGGTTTGGCACATCTTCTTGTAGTATTATCTGCATATCAAGACCTCTCCTTTCCGTCAACTAGAAATAAGCTATTGCTATTGACTTGAGCAGCATTTGCAAGATATTTTAGTCGAGCAAAATAGATTCGTTCTTTACTTCGTTCTTAACTAAGCAAGCACTATACCAAGTAAGTACATTATAAATACATTCTCTTTCTATACTTCTTACTCCTGCAAATTAAAAACGGTGTCCGGTATTTTTCCCGACACCGTTATAAATAAACCATTTGTTACGGTTTTGTTTACTCCGTGGTAAAGGGAAGCAGGGCCATGATCCTGGCTCTTTTTATAGCCCGAGTCAATTGGCGTTGATGCCTGGCGCAGTTTCCTGAAATTCGACGCGGGAGCACTTTTCCCCTTTCGGTAACAAAACGCTTCAGCTTTTCATATTCCTTGTAATCTATATTTTCAACTTTATCCACACAGTAGCTGCAGATTTTTTTCTTCGGTTTCCTGCCTCTGTCACGTCTCATTTAATCACCCTCCTTCCACTAAAAAGGAACATCATCTCCACTGATTTCTACATCATCAACACTCTGGCTGTCTAAATCAGCCGAACTTGATTGATCGGAACCGCTGGGCCTTTCGAGAAAACGAACATCATTGGCTATAATATCTGCCGCTTTACGCCTGATTCCCTGGCGATCATCATAAGAACGGATTTGCAACCGGCCGCTGACCGCGGCTAAACTTCCCTTCTTAAGATAATTCGCACAATTTTCAGCTAATTTCCGCCAGGTAACAATATCAATAAAATCAGTTTCTTTTTCTCCCTGTTGATTGGTAAAAGGGCGGTCAACAGCCAGCCTAAACTTAGCTATCGGTACACCGCTTCCTGCCGTATAGCGTAATTCCGGATCATCAGTCAAGCGACCGATTAATACAACCTGATTTAACATGGTTAGATAATCCTCCCGGTTTTTATTCACTCATAGTTTCTTCTGCCGGCGGATCTTCAGAACTCACAGGCTCGGCCGGATCAGCGTTCTCCTGATCCATTTGATCGGTTTCAGAAGCGGAAACCGGAGCCTCTGTTTCTACCGCTTTTTCAGCAACGGCTGAATCATATTCTTCTTCTTCAATACGGACAATTAAAAAGCGAAGAACCGCATCATTTACCTTGAAAAAATGTTCTATTTCCGGAATTATGCTTCCTTTACCGCTGAAGTAAACTAAGTAGTAATGACCTTCTACGAATTTCTCAATTTCATAGGCCAACCGGCGTTTACGCCAGTCAACGACCTTGTCAACTGTACCGTCGTACCTGGTAATGGTTTCCTTTAAGCCATTCAATACTTCTTCGTGATCTTCTTTCTCCATATCCGGAGTAATCACGAGCATTAATTCATAAAGCCCCATCGTTTATCACCTCCCTCTGGTCTAACGGCCCCACTTAAGGAGCAGGGATTTACCTGAAACATAATAGCATAATTAATCTTACAAGACAAGCTAGCGATCACTCATTCATCTTCCTGGTAAACTGGGCTTCGCTTAATTAGGTCAAGAATTCCCCTGATTATTCCGGCTACCGGTACTGCTAAAATCATCCCCAGCAAACCGGCAAGGCTCCCGCCGGCAAGTATGGCCACAATTATTGTAATAGGCCTTAGTTTAATGAACCGCCCGAGAACTACCGGGGCCAAAAACATACCATCAACAACCTGTATTGCAATATAAACCAATATTATCAGGAGTGGGGACGGGGTCATTGGTGAAAAACTTAATAATACCGCTGGAACGGCAGCAATGTAAGGTCCGATATAGAGGATAAAATTAAATATTCCGGCAATCAGCCCCAAGAACAGAGCATGAGGCATGCCTATTATCAAAAGAATAACTCCGGTTATTACCCCGACTATAAAACAGCGGATCAGTGAACCGCGGATAAAAGTCCCCACATTTAAGTCTACAACCGCTATAAGTTCTTTAACAAGCGGCCTTTTATTTACAGGCACCAAATCCACCAGTTGTTCTCTTACTAAATGAAAATCATAGAGCAGATAAAAAACAAGGAAAAGAATAAGAAAAAAATCGACTGCACCGATGATGAGCGAAAGAGAAGCTTCCGCAAGGTATTCAAGCCCATGGTAAATGTTATCGGACAGGCCCATCAAGTAACTTCTGAGCTCTTCTTCGACTTCAAAAATAATTACCTGCTGGGTTAGCCATGAAATATAGTCTTGGAAACGGGCCAGATAATGCGGGAACCTATCTGCCAATTCGCTGGCTTCAAAGTATATAACCGGCACGAGCAAGCTTATTATAAATACACAAAACAATAAAAAGGTTAGAAAAGTTATAGCAGTTGCAAGACCATGGCTTACATTAAAACGAGCTTTCAAATAGTGGAGCAGCGGAGATAATATATATACAATCAAAATGCTGACCAGGAGAAGTGCAACAACCCAGGAAATGCTTTCCAACAGCCAGATTGCCCCGACCAATAATAAGAACAAAACAACAAGTCGAAATGCAAAAGCCCACTGTTTCTCCAATTTCTTCACCTTTCTGATTACCCAATGTTAGCTGCGAAACCTGAAAAATAAAACATCGCCATCTTGCACGGGGTAATCCCGACCTTCAACACGACTCAGACCTTTTTCACGGGCACGGGCAGGACTACCCTCAGCAAGCAATAAATCCCAGGCGAGCACCTCTACATTAATAAAACCACGCTCCATGTCCGTATGCACTTTACCGGCAGCCTCCACCGCCCGAATACCGGCGGGAACTACCCAGGCACGGGCCTCATCGCCTTTAACCGTATAGAAAGTCGCTAATTCCAGGTGATTATAGCACGCTTGTAAAAGCTTTTCAGTGCGGCTCTGCTTTATACCGTATGCTTCCAGAAAAGTAGCCCTTTCCTCTGCGGGCAATTCTATGAGCTCTGCTTCTAGGCGTGCGCATACCGCGATAACCGGGCTTCCGGCGGGAAAAAAAGAGCTGTCAGCATCAAGAAATAAGTCTTCGCTGAGGTTATATACATAAATCATTTCTTTGCGGGTGAGTAAAGAAAGCTGATCTAAAACAAGTTTCTCTTCAGGGGAAAAATGCAAGTCTCGAAGTGATGCACCCCGGTTCAGGTATTCATCTAACCGGTCAATCAGGTCCAGCTCAAACTGTGCTGTTTTATCACCACTTTTTAATTTTGGTTCGACTTTCTGGCGCCTTCTGGCCAAGACCTCTAAGTCAGCCAGATTTAATTCGAGGTTTACTGTTTCCAATCGGGAAAGGGGTGTGGTCCCATTATCAGACAATTGTTCAAAACCGGCCACCACGTGAATTAGTAAATCAACGCTTCTCAAGTGACCTAAAAATTGATTACCAAGCCCTTCACCTCTGCTGGCTCCTTTAACAAGACCAGCCACATCAGTTATTTCTATTGTCGCCGGAGTGATCTTCTCTGAATTGCAAAGCTCGCCCAGCTCAAACAACCGTTGATCAGGCAGGGGGACTACTGCTTTATTGGGATCAATGGTTGAAAACGGATATTTTTCTATCGTCACATCGAGCGCCGTCAGAGCTTTAAACATTGTCGATTTACCGGCATTCGGCAAACCGACAATACCGCAACTCCAGGCCATATACATACCTCCCTGCTTAATCTAATTCCGGATCACCTCCGGATTCGGAATAGACGCTCTTGATGCGGCGCTCAAAACGAGATCGAGGCATTAAAACACTGCGGCCACAATTTATACATTTTATACGAAAATCCATTCCTATTCTGATAATCCGCCAGCAGTTAGTACCACAAGGGTGTCCTTTTTTCATTCGGACCAGTTGACCAACCCGGTACTCGTTCATGGACACCAATCACCGGCCTTTATAAATCCTCAAGAATATTACGGACCTGCCCAAAAACATCTTCTATATTCTGATTGCCGTCGATAGAACTAAGCAGTCCTTTGCCTTGATAAAATTTAATTAGAGGCTCAGTTTGTTTTTTATAAACTTCAAGCCTTTCCTTAACAGTTGCAAGAGAATCGTCTTCCCGCTGATAAAGATCTCCACCACATTGATCGCAGACATTACGTACTTGTGGCGGTTTATACTTTATATGATAGTTGGCACCACAATTACTGCATACTCTTCTTCCGGTTAAACGCTCTATGAGCTCATTTTCTTCGACTTCGATCAACAAAACCCGATCAATTTTAGCTCCAATGTCCGGCAAAACTTGATCCAGAAAAACAGCCTGATCAACTGTCCGTGGAAAACCGTCAAGGAGAGCACCGTTTGCACAATCCGGTTTCATTAAACGGTCCCTGACAATTTCGACTACTAAATTGTCAGGCACTAATTGTCCCTGATCCATATATTCACGTGCATTGCGGCCCATTGAGGTTTCCTCTTTAACCGCTTTTCTTAAAATATCGCCGGTGGAAATGTAAACAAGATTATACTTTTGAGCAATTTCTTCTGCCTGAGTACCCTTGCCCGCTCCTGGTGGTCCTAAAAGAATTATGAGCATATCAATACCTCGCTTTTCAAGTCTTGCCTGATCCTGCATACTATGTGAAAATAAACTATTCTTCTTATGGTTCCAAATTCCTGCCGGACAAAATAAAATCGCACAATATATTTTGCTTTTATTAAGAAGCAAACTGCCAGGTAACAAACGTTTCAGATTGCACCAATTTAAACTTTGACCTGCCGGTGGAGAACATAATCATTTTATTAAAATCAGGAAGCACGGAAAAACATGCTTCCTGATTTAGCTCTGATTTAGCGGGTTAATAACTGGTTGCTGCCTGCAACAGCCGGTTTTTACAAGGTTTTGTCCGCTTTATCTTTTGCGACCGTTGATGCAGGTTCACTGGCTGCGCCCCACCGCTTGCTCTTATCTTGGGCTTCTGAAACTGCCGGTTCTTGGCTTTTTTCACTCATAACCGAAGAGCCACTTTCTTTTTCTTTGTGTTTCATTTCCATGGTTCCGGAAAAAACGGCTCCTTCCTCAATGACCAAAGAATTTGCTTTAAATGTACCGATAGCCGTCCCCGTCCTTTTAAGCTCCAGCTTTCCTTGTGCTTCAAGAACTCCTTCGTAATGGCCGGCTATCGTTATATTGCGAGCCTTAACCTCTACAGCAACCCGGCCGCCTTCCCCGACTATAACATCTCCCTTGTTTGATATGTTTCCTTCGGCTTCACCGTCAATGCGAATCAAACCTTTCCCATTGATGGTGCCATTAAAAAAGGTTTCTTTGCCTATTATTGTATTAACCTTATCTGCCGGTATTTCTACACTCTCCTTTTTAAACAAAGCTATATCCTCCTTTTATTCTTTCTTTTTCAGATATCGTTCTGGATTAACAGTCGAACCTTCATAATGCACCTCATAATGAAGATGTGTTCCCGTAGTTCGACCGGTCCTGCCCATATAACCGATAGTTTGACCCTGCTCAACTTCATCTCCGGCATTAACGGTAAAACTCGATAGATGCGCATAATATGTTTCGTATTCGTTGGGGTGATCAATAATTATTAAGTTGCCGAAAGCCCCCCGATACCCGGAAAAAGTAACTATCCCATCGGCTGTGGCCCTGATCGGCGATCCGTGAGAACCGACTATATCAACCCCCCGGTGAAACTGGGTACCAGAGCGGTAAGGAATCGCTCTCACCCCATAACCGGAAGAAATACGCCCCCGCGCCGGCCAGAGTGCAGGCTCGGCCGAAATATTTTTCGCGTACTCGCCAAGGGTATCCAGCGTGTCAGAATGTTCAGGGACAACATTTTTGAGAAGTTCAATATTTCCAGCAGTCCTTTCCAGAATGCCACCCGAAGGTAACCGGTTATTGTAAACACGCTCATTTTCAAGGGGCCCAAACTGATCAAATGTATGTGGATTTGAGTTTATATAACCGTAGGATCCTGGATTTGATGGGTTTTGCGTGGATTGATCATCTAAAAGCTCATCTATTTCTGTTTCCAGCTCGAGTTTTTCGGTAACAACTTCAATTAATTTGTCAACATCATGTATTTGTTCCTTCATTTTTTCGGTTTCAACAGCTAACGAATCAATTTCTTCTTGTTGAGCCCTGTTTAACTGCCTGAGAGCCTGGGCTTCTCTTGCTTCCGCAGCAGTCTCAAGATAAGCATAGCCAAGCATACTGAAGCCCGCAACTCCGAGCACCAGCAGGGCAACAGCTATTTGTACGACATAAAGAGGAAGCCGCAAGCTAAAAGTAGCCTCTTCTGAATGGGGAACAATCATAATTGTAAAACAGCGCTTTTGCTTCTTAGTTGTCATTATTGTCCAGTACCCTTTCAACAAGACCCTTGAGCTAAAAAAAACGGGTAAAATTAAAATACCATTACTGGCATCATATCCCGTTCCTGTACATTTTCGTTTGTATTATAACACATATAGTCTAACCAGCAAACACGCAGAAAACAGCGCCGAACGCCGGACCTGTTATCTTAGCGTCATGTCTGCTGTTCTAGTGCATCGGCCCCAGCCATTTTACATTACCCCTTAACTGTCCAGACCAGCGCCTTAAAGTTAAGCTTGAAAATGATTCCCTCAAAATGCCTTAACACTTATGGCTTCCGAGAGCGGTTATAAAGATCTTGCTAAATTTACGCATGATTTCTGGATTAAGGAACTACAGCAGACTCATGCAGGTTTCACGTGAAACAATCAGCTAGATCCCTTCCGGTAAAAGCTTGGAAACCAGTCGTTCAAGGTCTTCTTCTCCATAATAAAATATTTCTATTATGCCGCCGTTTTTACCCGGCCTGATCCTTACCTTTGTTCCCAGGCTGCGCTGTATTTGTAGTTGTATCTCAGCTTGTAGCGGATCATTTTCTATCTCTTGGTCCCGGTCCTCTTCTTTCTTCTTATCTCCCCTGGCACTGATATTAGTTGCCATTTTTTCGGCTTCACGGGCAGAAAGCCCTTTTTGCATAATTAGAGTGGCGGTCTCTTGCTGCTTGTCAGGATCACTGATAGCCAAAAGCGGACGAGCTTGGCCCGGCGTCATTTCGTGCCTGGCCAGTGATTCCAGTACTTTGTCCGGCAAAGAAAGCAATCTAACACTGTTGGCAATCGACGGGCGGCTGCGCCCAATACGATGGGCCAATTCCTCCTGGGTATAATTATATTCCTGCATCAGCCTTCGGTAAGCCATTGCCTCCTCAACCGGGTTAAGATCCTCTCTTTGCAGGTTTTCAATTAAGGCTACTTCTAACATCGTCTTTCTGTCAACAGGTTTGACCACAGCGGGCACAGCGCTCAAACCGGCCAAGCGTGCTGCCCGACAGCGTCGTTCTCCCACCACTAAAGTGAAGCTGTCACCATCTTCTTCTGGTGAAACAACAACAGCCTGCAGCACACCGTGTTCCCTAATCGAAGCAGCCAGTTCTTTTAGCTTTTCATCATTGAACTCGCTTCGCGGTTGAAAGGGGTTCGGTTTGATCCGTTCCAGTGATATTTCACTGGTTTCCACCGAGCTCTCCATAACCTCCGGAATTAATGCTCCCAGTCCCTTACCCAAACGTTTCTTTTCACTCATTACCCAAAACCTCCCGGGCTAAAGAAAGATGGAGTGATGCCCCCTTGCTGCGTGGATCATATTCCAGTATATGCTGACCATAACTGGGCGCTTCACTTAAACGAATATTGCGTGGGATAACCGTATTATAAACATAATGCTTAAAATAATTCCGTACCTCTTCGGCCACCTGCTCAGATAATTTAGTGCGTGTATCATACATGGTTAATACTACCCCTTCAATATTCAGGTTTTCGTTTAGATGCTTGCGAACAAGGTTGATGGTATTCATAAGCTGGCCCAAACCTTCCAGGGCATAGTATTCACATTGAATCGGAATCATCACACCATGCGCCGCATTCAAAGCATTTAGAGTAAGCAAACCAAGAGATGGAGGACAATCAATAATTATAAAAGAGTACTCATCAACTAGCGGTTCCAGTGCCCGTTTTAGTTTTTCTTCACGCGAAACCATTGAAACCAGCTCTATTTCTGCACCAGCCAACTGTATTGTCGCCGGAGCAACCATTAGGTTGTCCCAACGGGTCGGCACTACTATTTTCTTTAAAGACAAATCATCAATCAAAGAGTTATAGATACAATAGCGTATCTCCTGTTTTGCCAGGCCAACACCACTGGTTGCATTACCCTGGGGATCTATATCAAGAAGCAGGACCCTTGCCCCTCCCTTTGCCAGTGAAGCACTGAGATTAATTGCAGTCGTAGTTTTTCCGACGCCGCCTTTTTGATTCGCAAGAGCGATTACCCGCGCCATTATATATCTCTCCTATTCATCACTGTTATCGTTTTCCTCTTCAGCTTCGTTGTCACTCAATATTATTAGTCGCCGTTCAATGGGGCAATCCTTTTCAATTGTTATCCTGTTTCTTGTTTGATTGTAACATTTCCTTTGTCAGCCGTATATTCACTTCAATATAATCAGACTCCACTGTTTCATCAACTTCAGGGTAAAATCCCGAACTCTGTATTACCGCCACTGCTTCCCGGATTGTATTTAAAACAATGCGCATGTCTCTGATAATCGGTTTTGATCCCTTGATTTTTTCTTTGCCTTCCTTTTCTCCGTTAATCTTGTCAATTCTTTTCTCAGCCTGGCTCACCGTGAGGCCTCTTTGGCCTATTTCTTCAATAATTTTTAATTGCTGGCCTTCGGAATCAAGCCTGAGCAGAGCGCGAGCATGTCTTTCTGTCAACCCGTATTCCAGTAGTTTTGCCTGAACAGGTCCTGTCAGCTTGAGCAACCTGATTTTATTGGCGATAGTTGATTGGCTTTTTCCCAAGCGTTGAGCCAAAGTTTCCTGGGTAAAACTGAAGTTCTTCATCAAACTCACATAACCGCGGGCCTCTTCAATTATGCTCAGGTTCTCCCGCTGCAGATTTTCAATTAAAGCTGTTGTAGCCATGTCATTATCGGATAATGTTTTTACTGCAGCCGATATTTTTTTCCAACCAAGCTTACGGCAGGCCAGATACCGCCGCTCCCCGACAACAATCTGATAACCATTTCCAACACGGCGCACGACTATCGGTTGAATCAAACCGGATGTTTTTATAGATTGGGCGAGTTCGTTAATTTTTTCTTTTGAAATATCCCGACGCGGCTGAAAAGGGTTTGATTTAATTCGATCAAGATCAATGGCCAGAACTTTTTCTGTAGCCGGTTCTATTGCAGTCAACGAAATTTGTTCTTTGTGTTTTTCCGTCATTACACCAACATCCTTTTCAAAATTTCTTACCTTAATATTTTGACAGTATTCTACACTTTCCTTCAAGCAGATGATTTGTTTATAAAAAATAATTGTCAGGTTTAATTAATAGGTTTACCAGCCGGCTTTCCACTTCTCCGCGGATACTTTGCAGGTGTGCTTTTAATCTTAATCAATTGATATAGTATTCTGTCTTCTCCGGACGGTAACTTGTAAAACCATACTTTATCTGCTTTGCCGCCGCAAACATCAATTGCCTTTTCCGCTTCTGCAACTTCTTGCTCGCCCCGCGGCCCTTTATAAAACAAAACCCTCCCTCCAACTTTTGCCAGCGGAAGCATAATTTCTGCCAGAACTGCAGCTTCAGCAACAGCTTTACTTAAAACGAGGTCGTATTTTCCCCGGTAATACTTATTCTGCCCATAATCTTCTGCTCTACCGTTAAGCATATATACGCGCTCAAGGCCGAGTTTCCCGACTGTCTCTTTTAAAAAATTAATTTTACGCTTGTTGGAATCCATTAGATATATTATTATTTCAGGCTTACATATTTTTAGCGGAATTCCCGGCAATCCGCCTCCGCTGCCCAGATCAAGGATTTCGCTTTCGGGGGTAAAAGCGGTTACTTGCAAAGGATATAGCGAATCATATATTTGTTTTTCGATTATTCCTTCCGCAGTCTTTTCTCCTGTTAGTCTTTGTCTCTGCAATCCATCCAATAACATTATGGTGTATAGAGTTAGTTGCTCCACCTGGGAAGTTTTAACTTCAAGCTTGAGATTTTTGAGCATTTTCTCCGTTAGAACTTTCACGTGTCCGGACATTATAACCCCGTTTCTCAAATCGACTATTTCCCCAGGCAAAATTCACTGAATATCTTATCGAGAAGATCTTCATTAATAGTATCACCGGTTATTTCACCCATTTTACTCCAGGCATTTTGTATTTCCAAGCTGATAATTTCTAAAGGTTGGGTCTCGACGGCCGTTATAGCATTTTCAATATTGATCAGCGCTTCATTAATAATTTCTTCGTGTCTTAGCGAAACGATCACCGGGTTTTCCATCTCCATATTTGAATCAAATAGACGATCCAACTCCACCGTCACCGCATCTTCCAAACGCTTGATCCCCTGACCTTTTATCGCAGCAGTTTCAACTATTTCCGCCCCCGGACAGCAATATTTTATTTGATCCGAAGTTAGTTTTTGTTCAAGATCGGACTTATTAATTACTACAACCAGGCCCTGATTATGCCGTTTTAGGCTGGCAAGCTCTTCATCTGTATCAGTCCACGGAGCCGAACCGTCAATAACCAATATTATTAAACAGGCCTGATCTGCTGCCGAGCGAGACAGATCTATTCCCTGTTTTTCAACTGGATCACAGGTTCCCTGTATCCCGGCGGTATCAATCAAGCGAATAGGGTAACCTCCAAGGTTCATATATCCTTCTAACAAATCACGCGTAGTCCCGGGTATTTCATGAACTATAGCTCTTTGTTGTTGAAGCAAAGCATTAAGAAGAGATGATTTTCCTACGTTTGGCTTACCAATTATAGCAACAGAAACCCCTTCCTGGTAGGCGCGGTTTCTTTCCACCCCCTGTATCAGCATCTGCAATTCTGCTTTTACTTCTTCAAGCCCCCGATCTAATGCAGCATGATCCAAATCATCAGGATCAAATTCATCCGGATAATCAAAAGAAGCCTCGAGGGGAGCCCTAAGAGTTATTAATTTCTCTCTTAATGCTTCCACCTGATTCATCAATTCACCCTGCAGTCCCCGGGCAGCCATTTTAACCGCTTCTTCGGAACGGGCCCGAATCATGTTAAGGACTGCTTCGGCCTGGCTGAGATCAATTCTGCCGTTAATAAATGCTCTTTTTGTAAACTCGCCCGGTTCAGCTAAACGGGCGCCGGCTTCCAAAACCAGTTTTTGAATAGAACGTAGGGTATAGACTCCGCTGTGACAATTGATTTCAACTATATCTTCGCGCGTATAAGTATTTGGAGCAGACATAAAAGCAACCAATACTTCATCAATCAAATTCTTCTGAAAGTCCTTAATATACCCGTAGTATAAATATCGCGGTTTAGGATATCCGGATTGATTTTTTTTGCTACAAGCAAAAACTCGGTCGACAATAGCAAAAGCACAAGGACCGCTTAGGCGAACTATCCCTATTCCGCCTTCACCAAGTGGAGTACTGATTGCAGCAATGGTCTCATTTTCCCTCACAGCGAAACCTCATTTCTTAATTTGTTTCATTAAAAAACCGCCCCGTTTTGGGGCGGCGCCTGAAATTTTGTTTAACGTGGAACAATTATTACTTTCCGGTAAGGCTCTTCCCCGGTACTGCCTGTATAAATACCCGGATAATTTTGCAAGGCAAGATGTATAATCCTTCTTTCCTGGGGGGTCATCGGTTCAAGCGCCTTCTCACATCCTTCTTCAACCACTTTTCGAGCTACATTTTTTGCAAGCTGTATCAATGTTTTCTCGCGTCTGGACCTGTAATTCTCAACATCTAGAACAATCATTTTTTTCAGTTCAGAATATTGCCTTCTGACAATCACTCCCAACAAGTATTGCAGGTCACTGAGGGTTCGTCCCCGTCGTCCGATTAACGCACCTACATCACTACCATATATTTCAGCTTTTAGTTTTTCTTCATCTTCTGTAACGATTACCCTGCCTTCAATTTTCATGTATCTCAGCAATTCTTCCAGGTATGTTTCAACAAATTCAACGGGGGTTTTAACCGGACGTACATGAACCCGGGCATTTCTTCCGCCAAGTATGCCAAATATACCCTGGTTCGGTTCCTCTTTCACTTCGACTATCGCATTGTCTTTTTTTATGCCAAGAGATGTAAGGGCTTTTTCAACAGCTTCCTCTAATGTTCTGCCTGTTGCTTCACATTCATTCATTTTTTACCCTTCCCTTTTTTCTTCTTCTTTGTTTTTCCATCCTTCAGGGCAGTCTTTTTGTCGCTGCTTCTTGCTGTCTTTTGTTCACTGCTTCCCGTTGTTATGTTTTCAACCGCGTTTACCTCTTTAGTTTTAACGTCTTGCTGATCCTTGGGTTGTGTTATCACAACCTCTTCCCCTTTTAGTCTTTCCAAATAATTTATAAACTTGTGCTGTGCTAATGAAAAAACATTATTCATAGTCCAATATATAACCAGGCCAATTGGAAAGCTGAAACTAAAGACAGTAATCATTCCCGGCATTAAGTAAAGCATCATTTTCTGACTGCTATCAGCAGGCATAGACATCTTTGAGTATAAATAAGTTGTTGCCCCGGCGATAATGGGAAACAGGTAATATATGCCATAATCAGCAAAATTTACTGTTAATTGGTTAAGTATTGTATGTTCAGCTTCACCATATATTATGGTGGGCAGGTACGTCAAATTAACAAATTCTGCAGACTGAAATAAATATGGACTAAAAACATCACCCCTGCCTTCAACTATTGTTTTGATTATGTCAGGTTCTCTTAGCAATCTGAAGATCCCGATCAAAAATGGAAACTGGACTAACAACGGCAGGCACCCGGCCAGCGGGTTCATATTATTTTCCTTCATAAATTCGCTCACTGCCTGGTTCTGCTTTTGTTTATCATCTTTATACTTTTGCTGTATTTTCTTCAATTCCGGTTGCAACTTTTGCATTCTTTTAGTGCTTTGTATCTGCTTGTTGTTTAAAGGATAAGTTATTAACTTAACCATCAAGGTGAGAATTATTATCGCTACTCCGAAGTTCGGCACATAGCTATATATAAAACCAATTATTTCGCCGAAAATTTGAGCTATATTTTCTATCATTTATTTTCCACCTTCCATTATATTACTCTACAGGGTGATAACCGCCCGGATTAAACGGGTGACATTTTAATACCCTTTTTATACCCATAATCAGACCTTTACAAAAGCCATACTTTGATACTGCCTCATAAGTGTACTGTGAGCAAGAAGGATAAAATCGGCACACCTGCGGTTTTAGAGGAGAAATAAACAGCCCGTAAAACCTGATCAGCGCCAGGCACGCTATGGTTACCGGTCGCTCTGCTGCCTTAAAGCCTTTTTCTGCAGCAACTTTCCTTTCCGGCATAGATCAAACAACTCCTTACATGCTTCTTGAAAAGAAACATCTACTGCCGGCTTTCGTGCAATCAAAATAAAATCATATCCTTTATGCAAATTAACTTCAATTTTATAAAAAGCTTCTCTGTAGATTCTTTTGATCTTATTCCGTACTACACTTTTTCCAACTTTTTTGCTGATTGAAAAACCAATACGATTAATATTTTTTCCGTTTGGGCAGTAATAAAGGACGATATTTCTAGATACCACCGTCCTGCCCTTTCTGTAGACCCTTTTAAATTCCCAGTTTTTCTTAAGCCTCAAAGATGCCTTTTGACCTTTCAAGCGCTTATTTTGTTTCTCATTTTCTTTCTTCTGTTTCTTACAACCTTTCTTCCGCCTTTAGTACTCATTCTTTTCAGAAAGCCGTGCACTCTTTTACGTTTTCTTTTTTTGGGCTGATATGTTCTTTTCATTATTATCCCTTCATTTTAGCATTCAGAATCAAAGGAAATTATACAGCAACGCAGGTAAACGTGTCAAGGCAACCATCTTACAAATAAGATAATATCTAAAGTTTGCAGCTAAATAACTTTGCTTTTATTTTAATTTTCGGCCTCTCTTTTTGTTCTTATCTTTGCAGTTACTGTGGATATCTGTTAATATATTGCACACAGCAATTAANATGCATTACTGAACAGAGTTATTCACATTTATTGTTAATAACTTCTCTTTTATGTGAATAACCTTATTAACTCTTGCTCTTTTGGGGAGGCTTAAGCAATGAACAGTCACCTAAATGAAATATGGCAGCTTATCATTTCTGAACTGAGCAAGGAATTGAACAAGCCCAGCTTTGAAACATGGTTCAATCTGACCAAACCTTTATCTTTTGATAATAACTGCCTTGTAATCGAGGTCCCCAATGATTTTACCAAGGAATGGTTTGAAACACGATACAGCAACCAAATAGTTAGGGCAATGAAAGAAATTACAAAAGAAGATTACAAAGTCAGTTTTGTTATTGCTCCCGAGTTTGATGATAAAGAGCAAAGTGCTCTGCAAACAGATAATTTCGAACAAACCAGGACTCTTCCCCCTGATCGCCTGCCCTTCCGTCAGGGTGACGATGATTTAAAAAACAAGTACATAGCCAGTTTCAATCCACGTTATACTTTTGATTCTTTCGTTGTCGGTGCCTGCAATCGTCTTTCGCATGCTGCCTCCCAGGCAGTTGCCGAAAGCCCGGCCAGAGCATACAATCCTCTTTTTATCTATGGCGGTGTCGGCCTGGGTAAAACACACCTTCTTCATGCTATCGGCCAATACACCCTTATAAAACAAGGGTTTTCAAGGGTTTTTTATTTTTCATCAGAAAAATTTACTAATGAATTCATTAATGCAATCCGTGACAACAAAACCCTTGAATTCAGAAATAAATACCGTACCATGGATATATTGTTGATTGATGATGTGCAGTTTTTAGCCGGCAAAGAACAAACCCAGGAAGAATTTTTTCACACCTTTAATGCTCTTCACGATAATAACAGGCAGATAATCATTTCCAGCGACCGTCCTCCAAAAGAAATTCCTACTTTAGAAGATCGCTTGCGTTCACGTTTTGAATGGGGATTGATAACCGATCTGCAAACACCTGATTTAGAAACAAGAACGGCAATTTTAAGGAAAAAAGCCCTTTCCGATGGTATAGACATTCCAGATCAAGTAATCCAGTATATTGCCGAAAAAATTGTCACCAACATCCGGGAATTAGAAGGCGCACTAATCCGCATTATAGCATATGCTTCGCTTTCCGACACTCCTGTAACCCTGGAATTGACCGAAGCAGCATTACAAGACATTATTTTTACCCGCAAAAAACATATAACTATCAATACTATTATTGAAGCAACAGCAGAATGTTTTAATATTCAACCGGCAGAAATTAGATCAAAAAAACGAACTCAGAATATTGCCCTGACCAGGCAAGTGGCCATGTACCTCTGCCGTATGCTTACCGATTTATCTTTACCAAAAATTGGAGAAGAATTTGGGGGAAGAGATCACACCACTGTTTTACATGCCTTTAATAAAATAGAGGTCATGGTAACCAATGATAGAGATTTTAAGCACCGTCTTGAATTAATTAAGAATAGTATACTGGATAATTCCTGAATAACCTGTTGATTAGTTGTGTGCTTTCCATCCTTTTATTATTATGCACTACTAAATCAATCTTTAAACAACCATTTTAATAACTTATCCACATTTTTTCTTTTAATGATATAATTATTCCAGCTTGATGTATAAACTTTTTTTTAGACAAAATCAACTTATCAACACTATACACAGTTCTTATTACTATGACGGTTTATATATATATTATAAATATTTTCTTTGCCTTGTGTAAAAATATTTTGATCGAGATCTAGATAAGGGAGGTTTGGTGTATCATGCAAATAATCACTAATACGAACCAATTATTTAATTGTCTTGAAATAGCTGAAAAAGCTTTACCGGTTCGTTCATCTGTTCCCACAATAAATAATATTCTTTTTGAAGTGGATGAAAATAATCTCATATTTTCTTCTACTAATTTAGAAATGGTGATTACAGTAACTATGAAGCATAATAATATTGAAAGCGGAAAAATACTGTTACCTCCCAAAGTTGTTGATATAATGCGCTACTTTCCGGTCCCTGAGGTTAATATTGATATAAACTGGGAGAATTATCGCATAGATATATTTGGTGGTTCTGCACATTTTAGTCTCATCGGCGCAGATGCCCGGGATTATCCGGTTGATTCTTTTGGCCAGGTAGATAAAAGCAGTAGTTTTAATATAGAGCAACAAAAGCTTAAAAATATACTAAAATCTGTGATTTTTGCCGCTTCTTCAGAAGAAACCCGCCCGGCTTTTAACGGGATATTTTTTTCATTTACTGATAATAAGTTGACTCTTACAGCCTCAGATACATACCGGCTGGTTGTAAAAGAGATGATGAATGATAGATGGTCTTTTGAAGATAAGAACTGTCTTGTTCCAGCCAGGGTGATGAGAGAGCTTTTAAGGATCATTGGTGATAGTGATCAAGAGGTTGTTTTAGGAATTGATAATAAATATATAGCTTTTAATTTTGAAGGGATTAATTTTATCTCCCGGCTTCTTGAAGAAAAATATCCTGATGTTAGCGGGGTTATTCCAAAAGCTTATAAAACAAGAGTAGTGTTTGATAGAAAAATGCTGGAAGATGTAATAAGCCGCGCTGCCCTGCTTGCAGAAGGAAAAAACCAGGCAGTTAATCTGATAATAAATAATAGCCAATTGGAAGCAAAGGTTTCGGCCCAGGAAGGCAGTATGGAAGAATTAATACCTGTAAAGCAGGATGGAGAAGATATAGATTTACACGTTAATAGCCGTTTCGTTCTTGATATATTAAAAATTATGGAAGATAAAGAAATGATTATTGATTTTCACGGAAATGATGGCCCGTTGATATTCAGGTTGCTTGATGATCACACGTATCTATATTTAGTCCTGCCCATTAAAAAAGTAACTGATCTTTAGCGGAGGTTGTTTATTGTATTACCTTGATCACTTGTCAATTGAGGGATTTAGGAATTACCAGCATCAAAAATTGCGGTTTCATCCCTGTCTTAATATATTGGTTGGTGAAAATGCTCAAGGTAAAACAAACCTGCTTGAATCTATTTTCTACCTGTCAGTTAACCGTTCATTTAGAACCAGGAAGGATCACGAATTAGTTAATTTTAAAAGCCCTTTTTTTGTTTTGAAAGGTTCTTTTATAAAAGATGAGTTTAAACATCAAATACAAGTAAATTATCAGCAAAACAACCGCTTGAAAGTTATGGTGAATAATAATCATGTAAACCGTTATGATCTGATGCAAAATTATCCAGTAGTGGTTTTCAGTCCCGATGATCTGCAAATAATCAGTGATGGCCCTTCTATCCGCAGGCGTTTTATAAATCTTGAAGCTTCAAGATTAAATCCCACCTATTTAAAAGAATTAAGAGATTATCAGCGGGTTTTAAACCAGCGTAACCATGTACTAAAAGAAAAGAAAAGCAAAGCTGAGATCATTGATCAGCTTACACCGTGGGATCATCCTTTAACCACGCTGGGGGTTAAACTTATCCGGACAAGGATAGAAATTATAAAGGATTTAGAAAAAGAAGCGCAGCATTTTTTCAACAAAATTACTTTATCCAGTGAAAGTCTTGCTTTAGATTATGCAAGCACTATACAATATATTCCTGATGCAGAAGAAATGAGGAAGCAATACTATCAAAAGCTTATGGTCCTGCGTGATCAGGAATTGAAACGTTTTTCAACATTGATCGGCCCTCATCTTGATGATATAAAAATATTTATTAATGGTAATGATGCGAGGCGCTTTTCTTCACAAGGTCAAAAGAGAACTGCTGCTCTCGCATTGAAAATGGGAGAAGTAAGCTTATTTAAACAAAATAACAACCTTTCTCCAATTATTCTTTTGGATGATGTTTTTTCAGAATTAGATTCCGAAAGAAAGGCGCATCTGCTTGATTTTATCAGTGATAATGCAGGACAATGTATTATCACCACTGCTGTTGACTTGAGTAAATTGATGCAGAATTTGAGTAAAGAACATAAATTGTTATTTGTTCACCAGGGGAGTATTATTGATGAAACCATTAGGGCCGGTTATTGAAACTATACTACGCCGTCATAACTTGTGGCAAGCTTACCAGCAACATCTTGTAGTCGAAAACTGGTTTATTATTGTCGGCTCTGAGCTTGGTGAGGTAACCAGGGCAGAAAAAATATCAAAAGGTGTGCTATTTGTTGTGGTAAAAGATTCAGTATGGGCCTATCACTTATCGATGCTAAAGCCGCAGCTTGTCGCTAAATTGAATAATTATGCAGGGAAAAAAGTAGTAAAAGATATTTTTTTTCAAATTGGTGAACTGGAAAAGAAGGAATACTGATATTTATATGTAACTAGTTATTCAGTAAAATCAATGTCAGCGGGTGACAACTGATCAGGCATTGAATTAATAAATTTAATCTATTGGGAAAACTAGGGGGTTTTTGATGTTTTTGCATATCGGCAACTCTAAAATTGTTTTTAACCATGAGTTAATTGGCATTTTTAATATCGACCCGCTAGCCGGAACCGTCAACAACAACTTTTTGGAGACTGCCTGCTGTGATGCGTTAAACATTCTTTATGGACATGACCAGCCGAAGTCTTTCATTGTCACCAGAAACGAAGTGTATATGTCACCTATTTCTCCACTTACCCTTTCCAAACGCCATGCTTCTTTCCGGTAAAAAAGGACCCTGTGGGAACATACCTACTTTCCTAAAATATGTTATAATTAACTAGGTTAGTGTTTTTTGTGCTGTTTACTTTTTAACAAGAGGTGGAGAATGTCCAAAAACGAAAATAATCACGATTACAACGCCGAGCATATTCAGGTTTTAGAAGGGCTTGAAGCGGTAAGACTCCGTCCGAGCATGTATATTGGTTCAACTTCCAGCCGCGGCCTTCATCATCTTTTGTTTGAAGTGGTAGATAATAGTATTGATGAAGTTTCAGCAGGTTATTGTAAAAAGATAAGTGTAATTATTAATAAGGATAACAGCGCGACAGTTATTGATGATGGCCGGGGAATTCCGGTTGAAAATCATCCCCAGGAGAATCGCCCTGCTGTGGAAGTAGTTCTCACTACACTTCATGCCGGTGGTAAATTTGGCGGAGACAGCTATAAAGTTGCCGGCGGTCTTCATGGAGTGGGAATTTCTGTAGTTAACGCTTTGGCGGAATGGTTAGAGGTGGAAGTCTATAGAAATGGAATAAAATATACGCAGCGATATGAAAAAGGCATGAAAATCACCCCGATAAAAGAGTCTGGTGAGGTTAAGAGAACAGGAACAAAGATTACCTTCCGGGCGGATAATACCATATTTGATAAGGTTGAGTTTGAAAATGATTTGATTGTTCAACGCCTTCGCGAGCTCGCCTTTCTCAATAAAGGCACTAAAATTGTTTTTAAAGATATGCGCAGTGGTCAGGAAGAAAACTTTAAATATGATGGTGGAATAATTCAATATGTTTCTTATCTTAATCAGGGTAAAGAAACGGTACCCGGTAAACCAATTTATATACAGCAGGAGATAAAAGACCTGGAAGTTGAGCTGGCCTTGCAGTATCACGCAGGGTATGCAGAAGTGATTTACTCATACGCAAACAATATTCATACCCACGAAGGGGGCACACATGAATATGGTTTTAAAATATCATTAACCCGATTAATTAATGATTTTTCACGTAAATTTGGTTTACTTAAAGATAATCAAAGTAATCTTTCCGGGGAAGACATCAGAGAAGGGCTGGTTGCTGTTTTGAGTGTTAAGTTGATGGATCCCCAGTTTGAAGGGCAAACTAAAACCAAGCTGGGCAACAGTGATGTGCGCAGTATTGTTGATAACATATGTTATGAAGGAGTAGAAGCTTATTTAGAACAAAATCCGGCTGTCGCCAGGCGAATTACGGAAAAAGCAATCCGGGCCTCCCGGGCCCGGGAAGCTGCACGCAAAGCAAGAGAATTGACCAGGCGCAAAAGTGCTTTGGAAATCACCAATCTTCCGGGCAAATTGGCCGATTGTACTTCCAAGGATCCCGGTGAAAGCGAACTGTTCCTGGTAGAGGGTGATTCTGCCGGTGGTTCCGCTAAGCAGGGTCGCGACCGTCAGTTCCAGGCTATTTTGCCGTTACGGGGTAAAATTATCAATGTAGAAAAAGCCAGGCTGGATAAAATTCTGGCCAACGAAGAAATCAGGACCCTGATAACCGCCCTTGGAACCGGGATTGAAAGTGAATTTGACATTCAACGCGCCCGGTACCAGAAAATTATTATCATGACCGATGCCGATGTGGATGGTTCACATATTCGGGTGCTGCTCTTAACCTTCTTTTACCGATTTATGCATCAGCTAATAGACAGCGGGTTTATCTATATTGCCCAACCACCGCTTTACAAAGTGAAGAGGGGCAAAAACAAAGAAGAATATCTTTTCCGCGAAGAAGAACTACAAAAGCTTCTCAGTGGCTGGGACCGTGAAGGTGGTCTTCAGATGCAGCGATATAAAGGCCTCGGTGAAATGAACCCTGAACAACTTTGGGAGACCACCATGAATCCCGATTCAAGAATTGTTAAACGCGTAGAGCTTCTTGACGCTATTCAGGCCAATAATATTTTTGGCATACTTATGGGCGATAAAGTAGAACCGCGCCGTATTTTTATTGAAGATAATGCCCGCCAAGTTCAAAATCTCGATATTTAGTTTTCATGTTTAAGCTTATAAAACAAGCATAACCATTTGTTCACGTGGAAACTGAAAATAAGATTGCCCCCTAATCAGTACGGCAAACTTTTATTTGATTATCTCCGTTTTTTTACTTAACCCTTTGGACCGTATTGTGTTTTACTGCCAGGCAGCAAATTATGTTCAAATAATACCGCCTCTTTGTTCGCGTCAGTATCTTTTCTGATCAACTGAAATGTGTTAAACTTTAAATATTGTTTTACTTTCCGAGCATATAATTGCAGCAATTTAAGAAAAAGGAGAAAAAATGGCCGATAGACAAAGTGTTGTCCCGGTAAACATTTATGATGAAGTTAAAGTTTCTTTCCTTGACTATGCGATGAGCGTTATCGTCAGCAGGGCGCTGCCCGATGTGCGTGACGGCTTAAAACCGGTTCATCGCCGTATTCTTTATGCTATGTCTGAGATGGGCTCGACACATGATAAGCCTTATCGAAAATCGGCCAGGATTGTCGGTGAGGTCTTAGGCAAGTATCATCCCCATGGTGATGTCGCCCTCTACGATACCCTGGTTCGCCTGGCCCAGAATTTTTCGACGCGTTACCCTCTTGTCGACGGCCATGGTAACTTTGGTTCGCAGGACGGTGATTCTGCAGCAGCGATGCGCTATACCGAAGCGCGACTTTCTGCTATTGCCGGCGAGCTGCTTACCGATTTGCAAAAAGAAACCGTTGATTTTCAGCCAAACTTTGATGAAAGCTTACAAGAACCGTCTGTTTTACCTTCACGGTTTCCAAATCTTTTAGCTAACGGTTCTTCAGGTATTGCTGTCGGCATGGCCACCAATATCCCACCTCATAACCTTAATGAACTGATTGAAGCAATACGTTACCTGATCTCTTATCCGGAAGCTTCGGTTCAAGATTTGCTGCAATTTGTCAAAGGTCCGGATTTCCCCACCGGTGGTATTATTGTCGGTGATGAAGGGATCAACTCTGCTTATACGACCGGTCGTGGAATCATCAAACTAAGGGGTCTTGTCCAGGTGGAGAAGAAAGACAAGGTCCGGAACCAGCTCGTAATCAGTGAAGTTCCCTATCAGCAGAATAAGGCTAAATTGGTCGAAAAAATTGCTGAAATAGTTAAAGAACGCAAAATGGAAGGTATTACCGATTTGCGCGATGAATCCGATCGTTCCGGCTTGCGCGTCGTTATAGAGATCAAAAATGACTACGATCCAAAGGTTATTATCAACCAACTTTATAAATTCACCTCCTTACAGCAGACTTATGGAATAATTCTGCTTGCCCTGGTCGACGGCCAACCACAGGTTTTGGACTTAAAGCAAATGTTGGTCCATTACCTTGAACATCAGAAAGATGTAATCAGGCGCAGATCCCAGTTTGACTTGAGGCGGGCTGAAGAAAGGCTGCATATAGTTGACGGATTACTAATTGCCCTGGACCGTCTTGATGAGGTTATTGCCCTTATACGGGCTTCAAAAGATGTGCAAACAGCGCGGGAAGGCTTGATGGGCATGCTGAATATATCGGAAAAACAGGCCCAGGCTATTCTCGACATGCGCCTGCAGCGCTTAACCCAACTCGAAATCTCTAAGTTGTCGGAAGAAAAGCAGCAGCTGACAGATAAAATTGCCTTTTTGCAGCGGGTCTTGGAGGATGATTCCCTGGTAATGGACATAATCCGCGATGAACTGGCCGTAATTCAGGATAAACATGCTGATGATAGAAGGACCCAGATTGTTGCTGATGAGGGAGATGTGGTTTTAACCGATTTAATCTTTCAGGAAGACGTGGTGGTTACCCTTACTGACCAGGGCTATATCAAGAGATTGCCTTTGACTACTTACCGCAGTCAGCATCGGGGCGGCAGAGGTGTTCTTGGTATGCAGACCCGCGAAAATGATCGCGTGGAGCAGTGCCATATAGCTTCCACTCATGATAAACTGCTTTGTTTCAGCAACCGGGGCAAGGTTTACCTTCTTCAGATCCACGAAATACCGGAATCGGGGCGGCAATCCCGGGGAACAGCCCTGGTTAACCTGCTTCCCCTTCAAGAAAATGAATATATAACTGCTACTTTGCCGATAGATCAATTCAGTGATGACCGTTTTCTATTAATGGTTACTGCGCATGGGATTATCAAAAAAACTTCCCTGAAGGAGTACAGAAATACTCGAAAAAGCGGCCTTACTGCCCTGAACCTGTCGCCTGAAGATGAATTGATGGCTGTAAAAATGACTGACGGTCAGAAAGAGGTGATCGTCGGAACAAGCGCCGGTTTGTTTGTTCGCTTTCCCGAAACCCAGGTTAGAACGATAGGGCGTGCGGCCAGAGGGGTTAAAGCAGTTACTCTTGGTCCGGAGGACAGAGTGATTGGCGCTGATTTGGTAACCGTTGATCAACAACTGCTCATTGCTTCGGCCAAAGGTTACGGTAAAAGGGTTGCTGTTAGTGAGTTCAGCGCTCACCGCCGTGGAGGTAAGGGTATGCTTGGCATGAGAACCACCTCCAAGAGCGGCCCACTGGCAATTTTTATTGTTTTAAGCGGGAGAGAAGAAGAATTCATGATAGTTACGGCCCGGGGAGTAGTAAACCGGCAAAAAATTGATCGGGTTTCGCTGATGGGCCGTTATGCTCGCGGGGTAACTCTGATTAGATTGGACAAAGAAGACCGGATTGTGAACCTGCTCGGGTTGGAATAGTTAATGCAAAGGGCAATGCAGAACGGAGGAAGCCTGTGACTGAAAAAAGTAAAGTTAATATAACCGACACTTCACTGCGTGACGCTCATCAATCATTGCTGGCGACGCGAATGCGCCTTGTGGAGATGCTTCCGATCATTGAATTGATGGATCGGGTGGGCTACCACTCGCTTGAGGTGTGGGGAGGGGCAACATTTGATTCATGCATGCGTTTTCTCGATGAAGATCCCTGGGAACGTCTACGCCAACTGCGACAGGGTTTGAAGAACACTAGTTTGCAGATGCTGCTGCGTGGTCAAAATATAGTTGGTTATCGCCATTATCCCGACGATGTACTGGTTGAATTTATTAAAAAAGCAGTGGCTAACGGTATTGATATAATTCGCATTTTTGATGCGTTAAATGATCTGCGTAACATGGAAAAGTCAATTTATGCCACTAAAAATGAAGGTGTTCATGCCCAGGGCACAATCAGTTACACGATCAGCCCTTTTCATAATATCGATTACTTCGTGCAGGTTGGCCACGATCTTAAGAATATGGGTTCCGATTCGCTCTGTATTAAAGATATGGCTGGATTGATTTCACCATACGATGCGTTTGAACTTGTCGGTCGTCTGAAAAACGAAGTTGGGCTGCCTGTGCAAATGCACTGCCATTATACAAGCGGAATGGCTTCCATGGCTTATCTGAAGGCAGTGGAAGCGGGTGTCGATGTTATTGATACTGCGACTGCGCCCCTGGCCATGGGAACAAGCCAACCGGCTACCGACAGCATGGTTGCCGCTTTTCAGGGGACCCCCTATGATACCGGACTGGACTTAGAACTGTTGACGCAAGTGAGCGAACACTTTAAGGAAATCAGCTGTGGTTATGAAATCCCCAGAGAGGTTATGGGGGTTGACACCAATGTGCTTAAATACCAGATACCGGGTGGCATGATTTCCAACCTTGCTTCACAGTTGGCAGAGCAGAAAGCGACTCATTTGCTCAAAGAGGTCCTTGATGAAGTGCCCAGGGTCCGGGCTGACCTGGGTTATCCACCGCTGGTAACCCCAAGCAGCCAGATTGTCGGAACTCAGGCAGTTGTAAATGTACTGAGCGGGGAACGCTATAAGATGGTCTTAACCGAGGTCAAGAATTATATGCGTGGTCTATACGGCAAACCGCCCGGGGAAACCAGCCCTGATCTGCAAAAAATAGTTCTCAAAGATGAAAAACCGATCACCGGGCGACCGGCAGATCTCTTGAAGCCGCAGTTGGAAGAAGCAAAAAAGGAAATTGCTGAATATATCGAGCATGAAGAAGACGTGCTTTCATATATTATTTTTCCCAGTGTCGCCCTTGATTTTTTCAAAAGGCGCAAAGGATTGCTTCCACCCCTGGAATTGAAAGATGGTTGCGCTACCGGCAATGCGGTGAACCATAAAAACGACGGCAAAAATAAAACCCAAAACAATCTGCAGCTAAATTTGCTTTTCCATGTCGATGAAAGCTTAATCTGGTTTGATGAAAACAATCTAGTTTACCCTGTGGCCTAAATAAAACTTCCAAACTTGCGTGTTGACACTCCGGATAAGGGGAGCTATAATATTACACAATCTGTTACTTTACAGGCTGAGAAGGACAGGAGTAAGCAATATCCTTTTTCAGAGAGCCGGGTCTGCTGCAAACCGGTAAAGTATATTGCTGAACGTCGGTCCGGAGCCTTCCGGTTGAAATATCAGTAGACCGGAACGGGTTGATACCGTTACCAAAATCACTGAGTCAGAGCACCTTTGAGTATTAAGAAAGGGCAAGCACATAAAAAGGGTGGTACCGCGGAGGAAGTCCCTTCGCCCCTTTGGGCGAAGGGTTTTTTATATCCTTACACATTTCAATCACGAGAAGGGGCGATGCAGATGAGTCGGGTAATCTATATGAATGGCAAACTGGTGCCGGAAAAAGAGGCTGTAGTCTCTGTTTTTGATCACGGCTTCCTTTATGGCGATGGCGTTTTTGAAGGAATCAGGGCTTATCACGGTCGGATATTTAAGTTAGAGGAGCATGTAAAGAGGTTATTTGAATCAGCCCATTCGATAATGCTGCCCATTCCCGGTGACCATGATCACATGGTCAGGGCGGTGGTTGATACGGTCAACGCCAATAACCTGAATGATGCTTACATAAGGATAGTTGTTTCCCGCGGAGTTGGCGATCTGGGTTTGGACCCTCAAAAGTGTAAGGAATCCCAGGTGGTTATTATCGCTGATAAAATTAAGCTTTTTCCGGAGGAATTATACGAAAAAGGGTTAAGCGTTGTAACTGTTGCCACTCGCCGCAATAGTGCCGATGCTCTCGATCCGAAAATTAAGTCATTAAATTACCTGAACAACATTCTGGTTAAACTGGAGGCCAACCGGGCCGGGGTTCTCGAAGCTTTGATGATGACAGGCCAGGGTTACATCTGTGAAGGCTCCGGGGACAATATTTTCATATATAAGAAGGGCAAACTCATTACCCCGCCACCTTATCTGGGTATCTTGGAAGGGATCACCAGGGAAACCATTCTTCAGCTGGCCCGCCAGGAAGAAATCCAGATCGATGAAGCTCCTTTTACCCGCCACGATCTTTATGTGGCCGAAGAATGTTTCCTGACCGGCACGGCAGCAGAGGTGATCCCGGTAACCGAGGTGGACAGGCGCATTATCGGCAGCGGCAAGCCGGGCCCGATTACCCGCCGCCTGATGGAGCGCTTCCAAGCGCTCACCCGCAAAGAAGGGTTTTCGTTGCATTAAATAAGAGTGAAATTAATGGTTTTTAGCTATTTAGTTCCAACTATTAGTTCCAACTAATCGAAGGGAGGCACACCATGCGCAGTCATAAAGTAACCAGGGGCCTTGACCGGGCGCCGCACCGTTCATTGTTTAGAGCGGCCGGGTTTCACCCTGTAGAACTTGAACAACCGTTGATTGGAATTATTAACTCAGCCAATGAAATAGTCCCCGGCCATGTGCACCTGGATGTTGTTGCCGGTGCCGTTAAGGCAGGCGTAAGAATGGGTGGTGGTACCCCAATCGAATTTTCGACGATTGCCATTTGCGATGGGATTGCCATGAATCATACCGGTATGCATTATTCGCTGGCCAGTCGGGAGGTTGTGGCCGATAGTATTGAACTAATGGTAGAGGCACACTGTTTTGATGCGCTGGTGTTTATTACAAACTGCGACAAAATAACCCCGGGCATGATGATGGCGGCGGCAAGGCTGAACCTGCCGGCAATTATGGTCAGTGGGGGGCCGATGCTTGCCGGTGAGCATGAGGGAAAAAAAATTGATTTAAGCAAGCTTTTCGAAGGCGTCGGAGCTGTCCGGGGCGGTCGAATTTCAGAAGAAGAACTTGAAGATATGGCTCTCAAGGCTTGTCCGGGCTGTGGATCATGTGCCGGTATGTTTACCGCCAATTCAATGAACTGCATGGCTGAAGCCCTGGGACTGGCTCTGCCCGGAAATGGAACCATACCTGCTGTCAGCGCCGAACGGACGATATTAGCTAAGGAAGCGGGACGGCAGATCATGAACTTGTTGCGGGAAGGAACTACTATTAACAAAATATTAGTGGCCGAAGCGTTTGAAAATGCCCTGGCTGTAGACATGGCGCTTGGTTGTTCGACAAACACATTGCTGCATCTGACAGCGCTTGCTCATGAATGCGGTTTCAGGCTCGATCTTAACCGTGTTAATGAGGTTAGCAGGCGAACACCCCAGCTTTGCCTGCTCAGCCCGGCCGGCCCTGATCATATCGAAGACCTGGGAAGGGATGGTGGTGTTCCGGCAGTAATGAAAGAGTTAATGCAAGCTGACTTAATTAAGGCCGGCTTGATTACGGTGACGGGTAAAACTGTGGCAGAAAATGTTTCCGGCGCGAAAATAACCGGCCACTCCGTGATCCATAGCGTTAAAGATCCGTACAGAGCGCAAGGTGGTCTGGCCGTGCTCTTCGGCAGCCTGGCCCCTGATGGCGCGGTTGTTAAGCAGGGAGCGGTATCTTCATCTATGCAGCGTTTCGAAGGCCGGGCCAGAGTATTTGACAGTGAAGAAGATGCTGTTGAAGCAATCAATAACGGTTTGATTACAGCAGGGAGCATCATAATTATCCGTTACGAAGGACCGCGCGGCGGCCCTGGCATGCGTGAAATGCTGGCGCCGACATCGGTTTTGGCCGGAATGGGTCTTGATGACAAGGTGGCCCTGATCACCGATGGCCGCTTTTCCGGAGCGACAAGAGGCGCATCGATTGGCCATGTATCTCCTGAAGCCGCCTTTGGAGGGCCAATTGCCCTGGTCCGGGACGGGGATCTTATTGCTATAGACATTCCCGGACATTCATTAGTTTTAAAAGTATCTGAAGAGGAATTGATCAAGCGCCGCGAGGCCTGGCGAAAGCCGGAGCCAAAAATTAACCGGGGTTACTTAAAACGTTATGCCTGCCAGGTGTCTTCGGCGGCAAGCGGCGCCGTACTGGATCAGAACGCAGTTAAAGAAACAGGTGATTGGACATGAAAAAAAAGATGACTAAAGGTTCGGCAATCATTTTGTACGCATTGAAAGAAGAAGGGGTCGAGATTGTTTTCGGTTACCCCGGGGGAGCAGTTTTGCCCCTTTATGATCGGCTGTTTGATTCATCTATAAAACATCTCCTGGTCCGGCATGAACAGGCAGCCGTCCATGCAGCTGACGGCTATGCGCGGGTAACCGGTCGGCCGGGAGTGGTTTTCGCCACGTCCGGTCCGGGAGCGACAAACCTGGTAACCGGTATTACCAATGCCTTCATGGATTCAGTGCCCCTTGTTCTGATTACCGGTCAGGTACCCAGCGCTTTTATCGGCACCGATGCTTTCCAGGAAGCCGATATTACCGGTATTACCATGCCGGTAACCAAGCATAGTTACCTGGTAAAAAATGCTGAACAACTTTCCGGCATCCTGGCGGAAGCATTTTATATCGCTTCGACCGGGCGCCGCGGACCGGTTTTAGTCGATGTTCCAAAGGATGTTTTTGATCAGGAAGCACCATATTTTTATAACATAAAGTGTGAAATACCGGGCTATAATCCTACCTATAACGGACACCTCGGCCAGATTAGCCGGGCCGTTAAGGCGATCAGGGACGCTAAAAGACCGGTTATCTTCGGCGGTGGGGGTTTAATCAGGTCGGCGGCATCAGGTGTCTTGCGAGAGTTTGCTGAAAAAGCACGCATCCCGGTAATCCTATCACTGATGGGTCTGGGCGCTTACCCGGGGGACAGAGATTTATTTTTGGGCATGCCCGGCATGCATGGCAGCATAACTGCCAATTATGCCCTGAGTGAGGCAGACCTGATTATTGGCACCGGGGTGCGCTTTGATGATCGGGTAACCGGTAAACTCGAGTCCTTCGCTAATAATGCTAAAATAATACACATTGACATTGATCCCGCAGAAATTGGTAAAAATGTTAAAATAGACATTCCTATTGTCGGTGATGTAAGGATAGTTTTGGAAGCGCTTTTACAAAAACTTAAACCGGGGCATACTAACGATTGGTTGACGCAGATCGAAAACTGGCAAAAACAAAACCCCATGTCCGGTGGCCTAAAGAGTTCAGGCAGGGCTATAAAGCCCCAGTTTGTAATCAGAGAGCTAAGCAGGTTAAGTGAAGAAAAAACTATTGTTGCCACCGATGTAGGACAGCACCAGATGTGGACCGCCCAGCATTTTATCATTCGTGAACCATGTGCTTTTTTAACATCCGGAGGGCTGGGGACGATGGGCTATGGTTTCCCGGCCGCTATCGGCGCCAAGTTGGCTGCCCCGGAAAGCAGGGTTATTTGTATAACCGGTGACGGCAGTTTTCAGATGAACATCCAGGAGTTGGCTACGGCGGTAAATAACCGGCTCGACATGATCATAGCCGTAATCAATAACGGCTTTTTGGGTATGGTTCGACAATGGCAGGATATGTTTTACGATAAACGCTATTCACACACTGCTTTAGAAGGCAACCCCGATTTTGTGCTGTTGGCTGAAGCTTACGGAGCGAGAGGCCTGCGTGCCAAGGATGAAAAGGAAGCTACTGAGGCAATTAAACAGGCCATGAGCGAAAAAGGACCGGTGGTGATTGATTTTGTCGTTGAGCCTGAAGAAAATGTTTATCCGATGGTAGCGCCCAATTGTCCCATAAACGATATTATAATCGGGGGTGACCAGTCATGAAACACGTCCTCGCTGTGCTGGTTGAAGATAAACCGGGTGTACTGACCCGGGTAGCCGGCTTATTTAGCCGACGGGGCTTTAATATTGATAACCTTGCGGTGGGTGAAACGATTACTCCCGGCATTTCCCGCATGACCATCACTGTTGATGGCAGTGAAACAATTGTTGAACAGGTTGTCAAACAACTGAATAAACTGATTAATGTGATCAAGGTCAGCAATCTTTCCGAAGAACCGTCGGTTATGCGGGAATTGATGTTGATCAAAGTCAATGCTGAAGTAGGTAATCGAAGTGATATCCAACAGGTTGTAGAAACTTTCCGGGGAAAAGTAATCGATGTTTCTCCAGATTCGATGATCATCGAAATAACCGGTAACGAAGAAAAAATGGAAGCGATCAAACTGCTGCTACAACACTTTGGCATTAAAGAAATTGTCAGGACAGGTAAGATTGCATTGCTGCGCGGCTCCCAAATAACCAAAGAGATCTAACAAACAACTAAACAGAAAGAAGGCACAGCATGTATAATAATTGTGGATCGACGATGGCAGAGAAAATACTTGCCTCTAAAGCCGGCAGAGATAAGGTGGTACCCGGAAATCTGATTATAGCTAAGGTCGACCTGGCTCTAGGTAACGATATTACTGCTCCCGTGGCCATCAGGGAGTTTGAACGTTTCGGTGTGGAACAGGTTTTTGATCCGGAGAAAATTGTTTTTGTCCCCGATCACTTCACTCCCAATAAAGATATTGCCGCTGCTGAACAGGCAGTGATCATGCGCCGCTTTGCTGAAAAATATAATCTTAAACATTACTATGAAGTTGGCAGAATGGGTATTGAACATGCTCTTCTGCCAGAACAGGGACTGGTTCGTCCCGGCGAGTTAATTATTGGCGCAGATTCCCATACCTGTACTTATGGGGCCCTGGGTGCCTTCTCCACCGGGGTGGGCAGTACCGATCTGGCAGCGGCAATGGTTCTCGGCGAGGCCTGGTTCAAGGTTCCTTCGACCATGCGTTTTGAGTATAACGGCCCTCTTCCCTGCTGGGTAGGCGGTAAAGACCTGATTTTATATACTATTGGTCAAATTGGCGTAGAAGGAGCCCGTTACCGGGCTATGGAATTTACCGGATCGGCCATTTCAAATCTTTCCATAGAGGGGCGCCTGACCATGGCTAATATGGCTGTGGAAGCAGGCGGCAAATGTGGTTATATGCAGCCGGACGAAAAAACATTTAACTACCTGGAAGGCCGGGTAAACGAACCTTATCAACCCGTTTACAGTGATGATGATGCTTGCTATGAGCGAGTATTCAACTTTGATGTGTCTGCCCTTGAACCACAAGTTGCTTTTCCATCATCGCCAGACAATGTTCGTCCTGTATCGGAAGCATCAGGAATAGACATTCAACAGGTAGTTATCGGTTCCTGTACCAATGGGCGTATTGAAGATTTAAGGATTGCAGCCTCTGTAATTAAAGATAAACGGATAAACCCGGGAGTCAGGATGCTGGTTATTCCGGCAACCCAGCTTATTTATCGCCAGGCCTTGGAAGAAGGCTTACTGACAACCTTCATTGATGCCGAAGGAGTGGTTAGTACTCCAACCTGTGGGCCCTGCCTGGGAGGGCATATGGGCATTTTGGCCCGCGGTGAAAGGGCCCTGGCTACCACAAACCGTAATTTTGTCGGCCGCATGGGTCATCCTGAAAGTGAGGTTTATCTTTCCAGTCCGGCAGTAGCTGCAGCCTCAGCGGTTGCCGGCAAAATAGTTCATCCGGAGGAGGTCGTGTAATGTTATTTCAGGGAAAAGCATGGATTTTCGGTGACAATATCGATACCGATGCGATTATTTCCGCCCGTTATTTGAGCAGCGTTGATCCCCGGGAATTGGCCAAACACTTAATGGAAGATATCAAGCCTGGATTTGCCGATCTTGTTAAAACCGGAGATATTCTTGTTGCCGGAAATAATTTCGGCTGCGGCAGTTCCCGTGAACATGCTCCCCTGGCTATAAAAGGGGCCGGCGTTTCCTGTGTGATTGCTCGCAGTTTTGCCCGCATTTTTTATCGCAACGCGATCAATATCGGCCTGCCTATCCTTGAGTGTCACGAAAATATGTCAAGCGTTAAGTCAGGCTCAGATCAGTTACAGGTGAACCTTGCGCAAGGCTTAATTACTCATCTACAAAGTGGTTATACTTATAAGGCTGAGCCCTTCCCTCCTTTTATGCGGGAAATTATAAGCTGCGGCGGATTGGTTGAGTATGTGAAAGCCCGTGTTAACCCCCCTGAATAAAGGCCATTTTATGTTTGCATTTTTTTTGCGATAATGATAGGGTGTATACATCGACAATCCGTTGATAATGCATCTGCCTGGCTGTGATTTTGGGTCGGGTGATATCGAGGAGGCCTACGCATGAAAAAGTACACCAGCGAAAATATTCGCAATGTAGCATTAATATCCCACGGCAGTGCCGGCAAAACTTCTCTTACCGAAGCGCTGCTTTTTACGTCCGGGACGATTAACCGGCAGGGAAAAATTGAAACAGGGAACACCACCACAGACTATGATCCCGACGAAATCAAGAAACAGGTTACCATAAATGTTGGTTTGGCCCCCCTGGAATGGGATGATACCAAGATTAACCTGCTAGACACACCAGGTTATTTTGATTTTATTGGAGACGTTCTCGGAGCTTTGCGTGTTGCTGACAGTGTTGTTACAGTAGTATGCGCAGTTTCCGGTGTTGAAGTTGGCACTGAAAAAGTATGGGGCTATGCCGATGATTTCGGACTGCCCCGCCTGGTGGTAATCAATAAGCTGGATCGTGAAAATGCTGATTATGAAGGCGCCCTGGAGCAGTTAAGAAATAACTTTGGTTACTCTGTAGCTCCCGTACAAATGCCGATTGGCCGGGAAGCTGATTTTCAAGGAGTCGTCGATTTAATAAAGCAGAAGGCGCTCTTGTTTTCTGAGGACGGAATGAAAGTTAAAGAAGCAGATGTACCTGAAGACTTAGTGGCGCAGGTTCAGGAATTACGTGAAAAACTGGTTGAAACTATTGCCGAGGCGGACGATGTTCTTTTGGAAAAGTATCTTGAAGGTGAAGGATTAAGTGATGATGAACTCAATAAAGGTTTGCGCCATGGAGTGCTTCAAGGTAAAATAATCCCCGTTCTTTGTTGTGCCGCTACAAAAAATTTCGGCACGCAGCCTTTACTCGACTTAATCAAGCGTTATCTGCCCAATCCATTAGACCAGGAAGATATCAAAGGCTATAAGCCGGGAGGCAGCGAAGAAGTTACCCGCAAACTGAGCGAGGATCAGCCGCTTTCTGCTTTCGTTTTCAAGACCCTGGCCGACCCGTATGTCGGGCGGATTAATTACTTCCGGGTCTACTCTGGAAAGATTGAGCCTGACAGTCAGATTTATAACTCTACTCAGGATAACATGGAGCGATTTGGCCAGGTTTTTTCGATGCGAGGAAAGAATCAAATACCGATGGAAGAAGTTGTTACCGGCGATATTGCCTGTGTGGCCAAGTTGCAGAACACCATTACCGGTGACACATTAAGTGATCGCAGCGATCCAATTTTGTTTCCCCCGCTTAAATTTCCGGAACCGGTTATTTCTTTTGCTGTTGAGCCAAAAACCAAGGGTGATGAGGATAAAGTCAGCAGTGGATTAGCCCGCTTCCTGGAAGAAGATCCGACCTTTAAACTGGAAAGAAAAGCCGAAACAAAGCAGACAGTTATTTCCGGTTTAGGTGAGCTTCACCTGGATATTATCGTTAACCGTTTAGCCCAGAAGTTTGGAGTAGACGTGGAACTTTCCACCCCAAAGGTGCCCTATAAAGAGACGATCAAAGGCCAGGCAAAAGTTGAAGGTAAACATAAGAAACAGTCCGGCGGACGTGGCCAATTCGGTCATGTATATATAGAGCTTGAACCGGCAGATTCCGGAGAAGGGTTGGTATTTGAAAACAAAATTTTCGGAGGCGCAGTCCCCAGGCAGTATGTGCCGGCAGTAGAAAAAGGAATCAGTGAAGCGATGGAAGAAGGTGTCGTTGCCGGTTACCCGGTAGTGGATGTAGCGGTTCGGCTTGTTGACGGTTCATACCATACTGTCGATTCATCTGAGATGGCTTTTAAAGTTGCCGGAGCGCAGGCTTTTCGTAAAGGCATGGAACAGGCCGGTGCGGTTTTGCTCGAGCCGATCATGAATGTAGAAGTGATCGTTCCCGAGGCTTTTATGGGAGATATCATGGGGGACCTGAATAGCAAAAGAGGGCGAATTCAGGGCATGGAACCTGAAGGCAATCTGCAAAAAATTCGGGCCCAGGTACCGATGTCAGAAATGTTCAGGTATTCGATAGACCTGCGTTCAATGACTCAAGGCCGGGGTTTCTTTGCCGCTGAATTTTCTCACTACGAAGTGGTGCCCAGCCAGGTAGCCGAGCAGATTATCGCCGCTGCCGAGAAAGAAGAAGAAGAGGAAGCATAGAAAAAGACGCTACGTGGAATGACGCTACGTGGAATGATGCCATAAAAGGGACGATCGATACGGTCGCCCCTTTTTCTTTTTATTTCAAGCGTTGAATTTTTATCTATTGCTTTGTTTGTTATTCCCTGATTCTTTGCAATAAATCTTGTATTCTGCCTTTATTTGCCGGTTATGATATAATCATGCTGGACAATTAATCAAAGTATGTGTTTAATGGGAGTTGTTATTCAATGCAGCGCAAACGGGTGGCGGTTATTTTCGGCGGACGTTCGGGAGAACATGTTGTTTCTCTCCGTTCAGCAGCTTCGATCATGGAAGCTATTGATAAGGACAGCTTCGAAGTAGTCCCTATCGGTATTACCAGGGAAGGCGCCTGGCTGGCCGGGCCCGATGCCTGGCTTTCGCTTTGGGAAAATCGGCCGCCCCGGGAAGCGACACCGGCGGTTTTGTTAACCGACCCCACCCGTCCCGGATTGCTTGTACAGTCGGCAGTTTCTTCTTCAGAATGGATTCATCAGCCCCTTGATATAATCTTTCCGGTATTACACGGCACTTACGGTGAAGACGGTACTATCCAGGGTTTAATTGAAATGGCCGGGCTCCCCTATGTCGGTTCCGGTGTGCTTGCTTCCAGCACTGCAATGGATAAAGTGAACATGAAAATACAATTTAGAGAATACGGTTTGCCTGTAGCCCCTTATATCTATTTTTACCGCTGGCAGTGGAGTGACCATAGGGATGAATGGGAAGAACAGGTCAGAGAAAAAATAGGATATCCCTGCTTTATCAAACCGGCCAATCTCGGTTCCAGCGTCGGTATTAACAAGGTTCATTCTAGCGGCAACCTGGCTGTGGCGGTTGAAGAAGCGCTGCTTTATGATGAAAAGGTGATTGTTGAAAGTTTCATAAAGGGAAGGGAAATTGAGTGCAGCGTGCTCGGTGATATCGAACTTCAGACATCTCGTCCGGGGGAGGTAATTCCCTGTAATGAATTTTATGATTACCGGGCTAAATATATTGACGATCGCTCCGAGCTGGTTATACCGGTTGAGCTGGGTGCAAAAATGGAAAGTATGGTCAGGAAGTATTCCGGTAAAGCCTTTCAGGCCGTAGAAGCTAGCGGCTTGGCCAGGGTAGATTTCCTTGTCGATTCGATCGCTGAAACGATAACCTTGATCGAGATTAACACAATACCAGGATTTACCAGTATAAGCATGTATCCCAAGCTTTGGGAGGCAAGCGGAGTCAGTTATGACGAGCTGGTGCGCCGGCTTTTAGAGCTTGCCGAGATTCGTTTCCAACGCCGCCGGGAATTAATGTTCTCTCCGCCCGAATAATGAAACCGCTTATCCCACTCCAGCTGTTATAATTGTATTACCGGGATCATTGATTGGTGCAATTTTGTTTCCGCCCAGCCTATCACCTTAACTGGAAGCAGGAATAGCAGCCCTTCATGTAGAAAATTGTCTTGATCATACATGGATCCAAAAGCGGAAATGAAGGCATGAGATTCCAGGTTTCTAATAAAGTTAACATGATCTTTTATGATCAGCCTGTCTTCTGCCACCGGTTTAACCGGTATCTTTAAATGGGGTGAGTTTGATTAAAGAGGAACACCAACAGTCACTTTTAGACTTGATGAATAAAACTAAATCCGCCCCGCTGAAACAGGAGAGTTCAATTTCCTTACCGGTGCATGAAGATTCTGTAAAAAAACTGGATCAGTTAAAAGAAACCTCCCTGAATTGCTTTCGCTGTTCCTTAAGACAGGGATGCCAGCAGGTTGTTTTCGGTGTGGGCAATCCGCACGCGCACCTGATGCTGGTCGGTGAAGGCCCGGGCAGTGATGAGGATCGTTTGGGAATGCCTTTTGTTGGCCGGGCGGGCCAATTACTGGATCGAATCTTGGAAGCAGCCCAGATAAAGCGCGATGAAATCTATATTGCTAATGTTGTTAAATGCCGCCCCCCAAATAATCGGCTGCCTTTTCAATCAGAAATTGATACCTGTCTGCCTTACCTGCAAGAGCAAATTGCGATAATTAAACCTCAAATCATTGTTTGCCTTGGAGCGCTGGCCACAAGGACATTAATCGATAAAACTGCCTCTATAACAAGTATCCGCGGACAATGGCATAGAATCGGCGAATGCTTTTATCTGGCTACTTTTCATCCGGCTGCGTTGCTTCGTGACCCCGGTAAAAAGAAATATGTCTGGGAAGATTTTAAGCAGGTTGTAAAGGTGTATAAAAATGCCGATAACGGAGGTTATGGTTAATGAGTAATGAATTGGTTTTAATTATTGATGATGAAAAGACACTGGTTAAGGCTTTAACCTTTAACTTGGAAAGAGAAGGATTTCGGGTTGAGCCGGCTTATGACGGCGAAGAAGCATTGCAGAAAGTATTTTCTTTAAAACCTGATGTTGTCGTCCTTGATCTGATGCTGCCCGCGGTGGATGGTTTTGAAGTTTGTCGCCGTATACGTAAAAAACTCGATGTACCGATTATTATGCTGACTGCCCGCAGCGAAGATATAGATAAAGTCCTTGGTCTTGAACTTGGCGCCGACGATTATCTGACCAAGCCTTTTAATTCAAGAGAATTGGTTGCCCGGATTAAGGCAATTTTAAGACGCAGTACGGCTTTTGAAGAGGAACAAAAAAAACAGATCCAGATTGGCAAACTACAAATTGATCTTCTGCAGCACAGGGTGCGCCTTGAAGGCAAAGAAATTAACCTGACGTCAAAAGAGTTCGCGCTGCTCAGCTTCCTTGCTGTTAATGCCGGCAACGTGTATTCCCGGGAGCAGCTCCTGGAGCAAGTTTGGGGCTACGATTATTATGGTGATGTGCGCACAGTGGATGTGCATATCAGGCACCTTCGGGAAAAAATAGAGGCGGATCCGGCTAACCCGGACTTCATTATTACTGTCTGGGGTACAGGTTATAAACTCAGGGAGGACCTTTAATGTCAAGGTTTTATAGTATACGTTTCCGCCTTACTGCTACATTTTTGGCGATTATCCTGGCAGTGATGTTGCTTATCAGTCTTTTCTTATACAGTACACTTGAGCGTTACCATATGAATAATTTACTGAAACATCTTGAACGTACAGGTTTTCTGGCTTCCGAATTTCTGGTCGGGCATCTGCATGGTCAGATTGATACAATACGCTTGAGCTCACTCGCGGAAAATATCAGCCGCCAGGCTGATGCAAGAGTGGTATTTGTTGATGATCAAGGACAGGTGGTTGGAGATTCTGTGCGGGTCGGAGGTCTTCTCAATCAGGCCCTAGAACAAGAAGATGTTCAACATGCTTTGGAAGGAGAAGTTAGCAACAGCACTACTTATAGCGAAAGAATTGACAGCCAGATCAAGCAGATGGCTATACCGGTAAAAGAAGATAACGACAACGTAATTGGGGTTATCTTTCTGTCAACTTCACTGGAAGAGGTGCAGCAAACCCTTGCCGATATTCGAATTTTTTTGTTTTTAGCCACTGTCCTGGCCATGGCGGTAGTGGGCGGCGGTTCAGTAGCCCTTGCTCGACGCTTCACCGGCCCTCTTGAAGAGCTAACCATGGCTGCAAGAAAGATGTCGGAAGGCAAGCTCGATCAGCACATCGAATTTTCTTCGGAAGATGAGATTGGCCGCTTGGCGGAACAGTTTAATGTGATGGCCAGGCGGCTAAACTATTATACAAACAACTTGAAAAAATTTGCTGCTGATGTTGCTCACGAAGTACGCACCCCGTTAACAACAATGAGCCTGTTGACCAAGTCACTGAAAGAGCATGATATGGAACCGGAACAGCGAAAAGAGTTTGTGGATGACCTCGATCAAGAACTGGATCGGTTGGTTGCCCTGGTTAATGATTTACTCGAGCTTTCAAAGTTGGAAAAGGATGAAATAGAACATGAAGAAGTAAACATGAATATATTGCTCCGGGACATGGTCAAAGAAAATCAATATCGCTTTGCCCATTCTGGCCTGGATTTGATCGATATCATACCGGATCAAAACTTAAAGGTATGTGCTGTACCAAGGCAATTACGCCAGGTTGTTTCCAACCTGCTCGATAATGCCTTAAATTATACCCCTTCAGGAGGAACGGTTACAATAGCCCTGTACAAGGAAAATGGGGAAGTGGTTACCGTGGTGGAAGATACTGGTAATGGCATTCCCAAAGAAGATCAGAGTTTCATTTTTGAACGTTTTTTCCGGGTCGACCGGGCCCGCTCCAGGGAAGGCGGCGGTACGGGACTTGGCCTGGCTATTGTCAGTGAAATCATCGCCAAACATAATGGGCGAGTATGGGTGGAGAGCGAGGAAGGCCGGGGAAGCAGTTTCTATTTTGCCCTGCCGGCTGTTGAAGAATAACTTGTTATGAAAATTTAACAGTTTATCAATAGTTTTTAAAGTTTTTGGTTTTCATTTACGGCCATTATTGTGATACAATATTTATTACTCTGAGTTTAGATTTGAAGGTGCCTGGTTATGAACCGTATTCAACCCTTTTACTATATAGCTGCCCTGGCTGGATTATTTATCCTGGCCGGGTTGTATTTTTTCATTTTGCATTTACTGCCCGAGCCTGAGCATACCGGTGTAACTGTTGAACCTCAGGCGCAGGATCAGGGGGGAGCCCTCTATGATCTTTGGTTTACCAGCGCTGAAATATTTGACCTTAGCGTTGACCATAATTTGACCGGAATACTGTTTAGCACTGATCAAAAAATGGTCAGTTTGTTGGATCAGGAGCGAAAATTGCGCTGGGATAAAAGTTTTTCCACTGCCCCGAAACAAGCAAAAATCTCCTCCTGCGGTAACTATGTGGTTACCGGGACCGAAGGAGGGCTGCTTTCGTTTATCTCTACTGATCAAGAATTCTCCTGGGAAGATGAAGGTTCGCCTGTAGATCTCGTTGCTGTTTCCCCTAACGCTAACTGGGTGGCTGCGGCCCGCTCGGATGCGGAGCAAAAGGAAAGCCATATAGATTTATTTCAACAGGATGGCGAACTGGAGTGGAGAATTGAGTCTGGTCCGGTTGAAAACCTTTATTTATCAGGTGAATATTTTGAGGAGACAATTATTTTCTATACTCATTTACAAGGCGATCAACCGGTTTTTTCTGCTCTAGATCTCGATGGAAAAGAACTCTGGTCCTATGAAGGCCAGTCACTTGCCGCCGTTTCGAGGCATGGCAGCCGTATGGCGGCGGTTGACGACAAAAACCTGATTGTCTATGACTCCCAGGGCCAAGCTTTATGGGAAAAAGAACTTCCCTTTAACGCCAGAACGGTAATGTTTAATCCTCAAAATTATAATCGTCTTATGGTATACGGTAATCAAGAAGGCGTTGATGAAAACCTTTTTTATTTCGACGTGACAGGTGACCTGCTCTGGAAGAAGCGGGTTGCCGATGGCTCCCTTTTTACTTTTACTGCTGATGGGCAACACATAGTATTTAGCTCATGGCGGCATTACCGGGAAGATTACACTCAGATGAAAATTTTGGATCGCGATGGTGTTGAGGTTAATAATTGGGAAGTGGCTATGCGTGTCGAAAAACTAATTAAATCCGGGCATCCCCACTTAATAGTGGTTGGCGGCGAAGACGGTTATATTGACTTGGTTGATCTGGGTCCGCTGTTGGTCGATAATGATCAGGAGGTTTCGACTACTCCGATTTATAACCCGGTTTCCACTGAGAAGAAATATGATGAAACCGAGCTTCTTCTTTATTTTATCGATGAGAGCGCCAACCTGGTTCCGGTAACCAGGACAATTAGTGCAACAGACGATCCTCGCCAGGCTGCCTTAGAAGAATTAATTCGTGGTCCGGCCCGGGGCAGCGCACTCTACCGCACTATTCCAGTAAAAGATGCCACCATCGAGGTCGATTTTTCGGAGGCAGAAGGTCGTCTTAACCTGGAACTGTCACCGGAAATAGTTGAATTAAGCGGTTTTGCTCATAGCGCCACCGTTCTTGATTCTCTTATGCTTACTGTAAGCCACTTTAAAGAGGTTAAAGAAATATATCTTAAGGTTGACGGAGAACTAATTGATAATTTTGGTGAAAATCTAACACTCGATCAGCCATTAGAGCCTCACCGGTGGGTCAAGCCGGTTTATGTCCCGGTTATGAGCGGTAACCGTTATTACCTGCTGATTCAGGAAGCGAGCCCGGAAGATGATCAAGAAGCTGATTTACAAAACATTGTTGCACAGTCACTGCAGGCTTGCCGGATGCTTCCTTTTGTGCCTGCGCACCTGGAATTGATTGATTTGAGGATATCCCAGGAAACAATAAAAGTCAATCTCGACAGCTCCCTCAAAAATATCTTTCCGGAGAAAGTCGGCGAACAGGAAAAACTGCAGGCAGAACTGTTCCTGGATGCCCTGTTTATGACTGTATTTGAAAATAGCCGTGCGCAAAGGGTGGAGATTTTAGTTGAGGGTGAAAGATGGACTCCGCCTGCCGGTTACCCTTCTCTTAATCGTTTTTACCACCGGCCATATTTTATCAACCCTGAGCAGTAATGAAATAAACAAAGATTTGATCAAAAAACAAGTATCGCTGGAAATGCATTTGTAAAATACTCTTCTTTGAGCTAAAATAAGTGATAAAGTGCCAAGGAGATAATCTATGCAAAAGCTCAAAGAAGAGATCGGACAGGCAATCGCCCCACTAGTCGGACTAGAATCGACCAAAGTAATTGACCTTCTGGAAATTCCCCCGGATCCAACATACGGAGATCTTGCTTTTCCCTGCTATAATCTTGCTAAAATAAGGAAACAGCCTCCACCGGTTATCGCCAAAGATCTGGGTTCTAAGCTGGCCGGTCAAGAGGGTTATTATTGGGAAAAGGCTGTTCCCAAGGGACCTTATATTAACTTTCACATTAACCCGAGAACTTATGGCCGCGAATTGATCCGCCAGGTGTGGGAAGAAGAACAAGACTATGGTAAAACCAACTTGGGCAATGGTGATAATGTTACCATTGATTACTCCTCCCCCAACATTGCCAAGCCTTTTGGAGTGGGCCATATCCGTTCCACGGTAATCGGTCATTCCCTTTACCTGCTTTACAAGGCTCTTGGCTATAACAGCATCGGTATAAATCACCTCGGTGATTGGGGCACTCAATTTGGCAAACTGATCGTTGCCTTCAAGCGATGGGGTGAAGAAAGCCGGCTTGAAGAAGATCCTGTTGATTATCTATACCAGCTTTATGTCCAGTTTCACCATCAGGCTGAAGAAGACCCTTCTCTTGACGACGAAGCGCGCTCCTGGTTTCAGCGACTGGAAAATGGCGATGAAACAGCGGTATCTTACTGGAAGCGTTTTCGTCAGCTTAGCCTTGAAACCTATGCTTCCATCTATGGTCTCCTGGGTATCCAGTTTGAGTATTACCATGGAGAGAGTCACTACAACCAGATGCTTGATCGGGTGATCAACATTGTTAAAGAAAAAGGCATCGCCAATGAGAGCGAAGGGGCCTTAATGATTGATCTCGAACCATATGGTCTGCCCCCGGTTATGCTCCGTAAAAAAGACGGAGCCACACTCTATATTACCCGGGATTTAGCAGCGGCAATTTACCGCTATGAGACCTTTAACTTTGCCCGTTCGCTTTATGTGGTCGGTGCGGAACAGACCCTGCATTTTCAGCAGCTTTTTAAAGTGCTTGAATTGCTCGGTTTTGAGTGGGTTTCAAACTGTGTTCATGTGCCATTTGGTATGATCCGTTTTAAAGAAGGACGAATGTCCACCCGCGCCGGGAAAATAATACTGCTTGAAGAAGTTTTACAGCGGGCAGTCGAGATGGCCCGTGAGATTATTGAACAGAAAAATCCAGATTTGGAGGATAAAGAAGGCGCGGCTAAAGCTGTCGGCCTGGGGGCGGTTCGTTTTGGAGATTTAAGCAATGATCGGGTTAAAAATATTGAATTTGACTGGGAAAAAGTGCTTGACTTTTCTGGTGAAACAGCAGCCTATATTCAATATGCCCATGCCCGGATCTGCAGTATTATACGGAAAGCCGGCTCCGATTTCCTTACATGGGATGATGATGTTGTTTCTCGACTGGAAAAAGAAGAAGAAATAACCCTGGTCAAAACCCTGGCCCTGCTTCCCGAGAAAGTCATTGATTCAGCTGAAAGTTACCGGCCTTCAGTACTGGCCCGTTACCTGATCGATGTGGCCCGGGAGTTTAACCGTTTTTACCATAACTGTCCCGTGCTTGGCAGCGAGCCGGAAATTAAACATTGCCGTTTGTTGCTGATCAACTCGACCAGGCAGGTTATAGCGAATGGGCTCGGCCTGCTTGGAATTACTGCCCCGGAAGAGATGTAACAGTAAGTGGGGAGGTTATATAATGCTGGACTTAAAATTTGTACGGGAAAATCCTGACCTTGTTCGCCAGGCTATGCGGTTAAAAGGTGAATCAGGTGATCTTGACGGCCTTTTGGCCAGAGATAATGAACGCCGCAACCTGCTTAAAGAAGCAGAAGAATTAAAGCAGACACGCAACCGTGTTTCCAAGGAAATCGGGCAGGCCGGTGCAGAAAGTGAGGCAGCCCGGGCAAAAAAAGCGGAGATGCGGGATGTATCGGCAAAAATCAAAGAAATGGATGAGCAGTTACGCCGGATTGATCATGACCTGGGACAGCTTTTACTCGATCTACCCAATCTTCCGGATGCAGTAGTGCCTCACGGCAGCGACGAATCAGATAATGTTGAAGTGCGTGCCTGGGGTGAACAACCGAAGTTTGCTTTTACTCCCCTGGCACACTGGGATATTGGAGCCAACCTGGATATTATTGATTTTCCCCGTGCCGGGAAAATAACCGGCAGTCGCTTTGCCCTTTATTACGGGGCCGGAGCCAGGCTTGAACGCGCCCTTTTTAACTTCATGCTTGATCTGCATACAACCGAGCACGGTTACCGCGAGGTTTTCCCTCCCTTCCTGGTCAATGCCGCCAGCATGACCGGAACTGGTCAGCTGCCAAAATTTGCCGAAGATGCCTTTAGGGTTGAGGGTACAGACCTGTACCTGATCCCCACCGCCGAAGTGCCCGTTACCAACCTGCACCGTGATGAAATATTGGATGCAGAACAACTGCCTATTCGGTACTGTGCTTACAGTGCCTGCTTTCGGGCCGAGGCTGGCGCTCATGGACGTGATACACGCGGTTTGATTCGACAGCACCAGTTTAATAAAGTGGAATTGGTTAAGTTTGTCCGCCCGGAAGATTCAATGGAAGAACTCGAAAAATTGACCCGTGATGCCGAAAAAGTTTTACAGCTTTTAGAACTGCCTTACCGGGTTATGCTTATGTGCAGCGGTGATTTGGGCTTTGCCCCGGCGAAAAAATATGACCTGGAAGTATGGCTGCCGGCTTATGGCACATACCGGGAAATATCTTCCTGCAGCAATTTTACAGATTTTCAAGCCCGCAGGGCCGGTATTCGCTACCGTCCTGAAACAGGCAAAAAAGCGCAATTTGTGCATACCTTAAACGGTTCCGGCGTGGCCGTCGGCAGGACTGTAGCCGCTGTCCTTGAAAATTACCAGCAAAAAGACGGCAGCGTAGTTATACCTGAAGTTCTGCGCCCCTACTTTAACGGCATGCAGCGTATAACAGCGCTGTAAGTTCCCGTTCAATGCAATGCACAGAGGTTTAAGGCTATATATTGATCGCTTACAGGTGATAAGCCTGTTTGGATGATAATCTGTTGATTGGCCGTACATAGAAAAAACTGCCCCTTTCGGGGCAGCCCTTTTTTAGAGGGTGAATTTAACTATCAGGTTCGGATCCAGGACCCTGAAGGTGAAAGACTCAGCAATGAACAGGTTGACACTTTGGCTGTCGTGGGCTTGATAGCCGATAGAAAAATCGATACCCAGGTTTAACTCCAGGTCCTCGTGGTCATAGGGAAGCAGCAGTGCGCCATCAAGAGCGGGAGAGAAAAGGATATCCCCTTCGATTAACTCCCTGATCTGCCTGTAGAGAGGGTAAACTCCTGCTTCATGGTTGATCTGGTGCCATGCTTTTTCGCCGGCAACCAGGGTAAGTGGTCGGGTGGCAAAGTTATCCTGCAGGGTGAGAACTCCGTCTGTAATGGCGTCCATTATCGAAGAACCGTCCTGACCAAATTCCAAAGTCTTCTCTGCAGACTGAACGAGGCCCTCAATATTACCTTTTTCATAACCATTAAATATGGCGTTCTCTTCAAACAAGGCTGCTTCCCCGGCTGCTTCCTCCAAAGGCCCCAGGTCTACATCACGGGCCCCCCTGGTTAAATTATCCATTTCCCAGCGGTTAAGGGTAAAAACGGTTCTGGTTTCAACTAATGGTTTTACCTTGAACAGGCCGGTTTTGACTTTTTCCGAGTCTTCCTCCAGGATTGACAACCGGCCTTCGGGTATTACAGTATGGTTCAACCCCTTGGGGCCCTCTACCCGTACAACTTTACGGGCAGTAAGAACACTTTTCAAAACCTCGGTTGCCCTTTCATCTATCCCATGCCAGGCTTCTTCCGTTAAAGGTGCCAGTTGGCGTTTCAGAAAATCCATAGCACTTCCTCCTTTTATTTTTTCAGGCTGCCCAGCTTCAGGCTGTCCCGGGCCTGATCACTGCTTTCATGGTGTTCATTTTCCTCATCCGAATGGCTGATGGGACCTTCAGTAAACAGGTTATCTCGCAGTTCTTCGTCCCAACCGGGCATATTTCTTCTGAGCCATTCAAGCACCATGCAGGCATGCTCAATCTCTTCGTCCCGGTTGTGCTTCAGGATTTGTTTCAGTGCAGCATCATCAGAAGCATCTATCCTTTGATGATACCAGGTTACAGCTTCTACTTCCTCCTTGAGGCTGTGGAGAGCACGGACGAAATCTTTTGCTGCTGTACTAAGCTGGTCAGTTGGTTCCACGTAGTTGGACACTTTACTACCTCCTAACGTAAATGATTTATACTCATATCTAAAGAATATAACAGCATCTTTTTCGGGTCAAGGGGAAAGCAGAACGAGTTGTTAACCATGGAACCTGGCAAATGGAAACCGGGCTTCCGGTTATAAGCCGAAAGCCCGGTTATGGGGTGTTTCCTTTCTACTAAATGTCAGCTTTCAGCTTGGAGCTGTTTTGAAAGTTAGTTTCCGGTGGCCCGTATTTTTACAAATCCTGTTTATGCCCCTACATCTTCGTAAGAGAAACCTTTAGGCGGCCCGGTGTCGGATGATGTCCCGGCAATACGGGAAAGGTAAGTATCGCCCAGGGTCTTAATATGCTCGTCAACACTATCAAAATAATTGAAATGATCCTGTTCATGTTCGATAATAGTCTCAAAGAGTTTTGCGCTAACGGCATCGTCGTTTTCACGGCAAACCTGCAAAAACTTGCTGTATGCTTCTATGGCTTCATCTTCCTGCTGGGCGTTAAAGGCAAAGATATCATCCACTTTCTGCCCTTTTTCTACCGGCCCGGCCAACTCCGTGGTAGGTTCCCCACCCAGTTCCATGATCCTTTCGGCCATGTTTTCAGCGTGCCTCATTTCGTCAATTGAAATCAGTTTAACGTTAGCCGCCAGCTCACCGTAATCCTTATCATCCAGATAATAATGCTGGTGCATGTACTGGTGTATGGCCTGAAGTTCCATCGATTTGGCCTGGTTGAGCACATTGATAACTTTTTTCTTTTTTTCTTCCCGGCTCACTTTGATTTCCTCCTTTTCCGTCGATTTCTTTTAATTTATCGACTACTAATAATTTAGCATATCGAAAACGGTTTGACAAACCAAGCAGGCTAACTACAGCAACCCTGCCGGTGAGATTTGAAAAACAGCTCCGGCTATATCCTCCGAGGAGAGCAGCAGCTTTTCGGTTAGCGGCGCACTTTACCAGAAGTGCTTGGTGTAGTTTAACTCGGCTTTATGCGGTTCGGTAAGGGATTCTGTAGATCTCATTTCTGCGTCGGATAGTTCTTCAAAATCGGAAGCAATTCGGATATTTTCTTCCAGTTCCTCAATGCTTGATATGCCAACGATAGCTGTGCTGACGGGTAAAGAATAGACATACTCCAGAGCCTGCTTCATTGTTAAAATGCCCCCATTTTGGGAAATGCGTCCCTCCGAAGTTACCTTCATGGCGATGATGCCCATCTCCTGATTGACAGCTTCTTTCAGAAGTTTTTCCTGGAATGGAGCATAGTGAGCATCGGCAGCGTTTAAAAACATTAAGATGCAGTCAAAGTCATATTCCGTGATTCCCCTCAGGAGGATATCCGGGTCTCTGTGCCCGGTAATACCGCAGAAGCGGATCACTTTCTGATCTTTTAGTTCTTCCAGCGCCCTGACTGCTCCGCTTTTGCCAAATGCTATATCCTGGGCAAAAATTTTCAAAACAGGTGCCTATATAGTAATATATAAATTCCACGGCAGATCAAAAATTCTTTCATATACACAGTTTTGTGAGGAATCCAGGTAACTTTTTCTCTATCGTACCATTTTTGTCTCCAAGTCTCTGCTTTTTTAGCACCTTTAATTATTGCAGCCTGAATATTATGCATACTTAAACAAGCCCTGCAAATCTTTACTACAGGCCTCTTCCAGTTATATCTATTAATTCTTGGCAAAAAGATGTTTAAATGGTAACGCGATTATATCTCCTATGATGTAGGTAGCGAAAAGAATAGCGGGCACCAGGGCGTAGAGCGGAAATTGCCCAGTGAATATAAGCGGAATAACAATAAATAAAAACCATGCAGACTTATAACAAAGCTGCAGGAAAAGAACCGGGACATATTTAAGTGGAGAATACAAGCCGAATATAGAGACGAATGCAAATGCTAAAAAAGTACTGCCGGCAATTCCATAAACTATTGGCTCTTTGAACGGAATGCCAAATATAATAGAGATTAAGCCGGGGGCAAACAGCATCCCCAATCCAAAACTTCCCGCTCCAACGATAGTGTAAATGTACATGCCTCTCAACCATTTAAAGCGTATTTCTGAATGATTTGACACTGTATTTCTCCTTTCTTCAAGCAAATATATCGGCACTTATTCCCACTCACATAATTAATTACAGGTTGAAATGTCCTTAACCTAACCCGGACAAGCCGGTACCATAAAAGTTGGATTTCAAAATGACCCCTTATAAACATAGTGTACATCGGCGTTTGCGGGATCGCTCAAAAAAGTCTT
>SL_8KL_010_SEDDRAFT_10000184_pt1 | contig 52906 bp, 42 predicted proteins | sample SodLakKL_010_SED_4_FD_11160 | JGI IMG/M metagenome (IMG submission 11160)
TACATAGCCCTCTTCCACTGCCCGGATGTCTTCAGAATATTCTCCTATCTCGACATCATCGGACGTAACCTCAGCATCTCCATCCTGCTTATCTATTATCTGTTTCATCTTATCTAAGGCTTCGCCGCTGTTCAGCAATCGTTTAGCCTCTTCTTTACCGTCACTTATACCGCCCTGTTCAAGTACCATGCCCGCAAGAGTGGTAGATTTTTCTATCAAACTTGAAGGCACATCCTTTCCTTCAAGGGCCATCAACGCTTCTTTAGCCTCTATGGCCGGTCCGACAGCTCTACCAACTGGCTGGCCTCCGTAACTCAAGGCACATCTGGTTTCTATGCCTATATCTTCGCCGAGGGAGACAAAATCTCTTGCGTATTTTCTTCCTTTCTCTATGGTCTCCACTTTGGTGTTCTCTCCCACAGGGATGTCCATCACCAGATATTCGGCTCCGGCGGCTTTCTTTTTTGATAGAACGGAAGCTAGTACCTGAGCGTAAGGNTCTATCCTCAAGGGATATTCGGCTCTTATGATCATGTCGTCACTGGGCGCTAGATTTACCGCACCACCCCATGCTATAGTACCTCCGACNTCTTCNGCTATCTCCTTTATCTCGTTCACGCTCAGACACACGTTGGCCAATGTCTCGAATATATCTGCGGTTCCTCCGGCGCTGGAGATAGCTCTTGAGCTGGTTTTTGGGATCATGAGGCCTGCAGCTGCCACTATAGGGACTATGAGCAGCGTTATCTTGTTTCCAGGAACACCGCCTATACTGTGATGATCGAAGACAGGATGTTCATCAAATTCGATCCTGTCGCCTGTATCGATCATGGCATGGATTAGATCTTTTATCTCCCGGTTGCTCATACCGTTGGCGTAGACTCCGGATACGTAGGCTGAAAGCTCTATATCCGAGAGACGTCCTTCTACTATATCTTGGATTATCTCGTTTATTCCATGGGTGGACAATTCTTCACCTTCCAATTTTTCTTTTATATGCTCGATAGATTCGGGTCTTCTCGCCTGGACTACTTTCAATTCGTCCCCTTGGGTAACCTTGAGGTCTTGGATAACTTTTTCTACTAGTCCTATCTCGCCCTTATCTATCAAACTCTCTGATATCTCAACCACAGCCGTGGTGTTTCTCCCCTCTTTGTTCACGCTCACTCTACTCTGGCTCCGCAGTCCCATCCTTTCTGCATCATCTCTGTGTAGTATCACTAAATGATCTCCTGATTCCAGGTCTATCTTTTTGCCTTTCAATTTCATCGGTTTCACATCCATTTATCAAGGGCCTTTTTCAATTCTAGATGCTCTTTTGCATATTCTTTCAGTTCTATACCTTTGACGGCCGCGTCTACGGCCTGTGAAAGAGCTTTCGCTCCTGCTCTCACACCGTCAGGATGCCCCGAGACACCGCCGCCGGCTTGGATCTGTACGTCATTTCCGCTGTTTTCCATCAGTTCGGGTATCAATCCTGGATGAAGCCCTCCGCTCGCCACGGGCATCATCCTTTTCAAACCGTGCATCTCGCCTAAAAGGGCTTCTTTGGACATCAATTCTTCAGATATGTCGGCGTGCATCTTTCCAGTTCCGTAAGTACCGGTATGCAGCGCATCTCCTCCAGCCATCCTTACCAGTTTTGCTATCACGGGCATGGATATACCGTGATCTGGATTTTTCGTGATAGCGCCGTGCATTGCCCTATGAACGTGGATAGGAACTTTGATCGATGGGTCTTCAGCAAGAGCTTGCAGGCCGGAAAAACCGACTGTCAAAACGTCCACCATCAACTGCCTAGCGCCGTTCTCCAAAGCTAGGTCGCCGGCTTCTAAAATTTTATGAACGCTGGTGCTTATGTTGTGAGCGTGTATCATCTTGTGGCCTTCTTCCTCCAACAGATCCAACTTTTCACTCACATAAGACACTCTTTCTTCTAAAGGACAAAAATCCTGATCTACCAAAGTTTCGTCGTCCTTTGAGTTGGTAAGTCCGCCTTTTCCCGCCTCGTATACGTAATCGGAAAACTCTTCAGGAGGAAGACCTATCTTTGGCTTCACTATAGTACCTACTAGAGGTTTTTCGGGTCTCCCCAATATCCCACGAAGACCTTCTATTCCCTGCTGAGGTCCAGGATACTTATTTACAATTTTAGACGGTAACTCTATATCTACCAAACGAACTCCGTCTAAAGAGTCAAGACCGAAAAGATTTCCTGCGATTATACTCAGTATTTGAGGGATCTCTCCGATCTCACCTGAAAAATCTATAACAGGGTAACCAATCCTAGTACGATCACCTTCCGCCTCCACTACTTTGGCGCCGTACCGCTCGAATATTTCATCCGACAAAGTTGTGGGATGTGTCCAAGTTCCGGTGGACTCCTCTTCAGCTATCCTTTTTCCCGCGGTCTCTATGTCAAGGTCACTTTTCACTGTATATTGGCATATCAGGTATCCTTCTGGGTCTAATTCTTCGTCCAATGCTAGATAGTCTATACTCATCTTATCATCTCCTCTATAATGCGATAAGCACCTTCGGGTGAGATCACGCCTTTCTCGGTGATTATCGAGTCTATATACTCTGATGGGGTGGCGTCGAAAACTGGATTGCTTATGTTAACACCCGGAAATTTTTTAGGGTCTACGATCTCCGATGGGTCCCGTTCCTCTATCGGGACAAGTTCGCCGAAGGTGCTTTTTCTCGAAAACTTGTAGGTTTCGGCGCAGACCGTTAGAGGGACTCTTGCCTCGTCGGCACAAAGGGCTACCTGAGAAGTACCTATCTTGTTTATGACAGCGCCGTTAGATGCGATGGTGTCGGCACCTACGTACACCTTGTCGACCTTCTTGATCTTCGCCCTCACCGCCGAATCCACTATCAGCGTAACCGGTATACCTTCCTTTGAAAGCTCTTCGACCGTTATGTAACCCTGTTTTTTAGGCCGCGATTCAGTGGCTATAACGCTTATGTTCTTTCCATTGTTCCACGCGTACTTTATCGCCGCCAAGGCCATCGAGCTGTTGCAGTGCGTCAGGACCATGTCGTCATCGCTGATCCTTCTACCGCCGTACTCGGCTATCTTGCTTTTTGCTCTGATAGAGTTATCGATGAAATCCGAGTAGTTATCACTTATCATTTCTTTCAATTGTTCTATATCATCAGCTTTTCTCACTCCGTGCATCACGTATCTTAAACCGTTCTCTAAGGATACGGCGGTGGGCCTTGTAGAAAGCAATCTTACCTTGCATGTTTCAAGCTCTTCCAAAAGATCCGTCATGTCTTCATTTTCAAAATCTTCACCGATTTTTTTCAGTGCGTAGGCCCCGGCTCTTGCTATCTCAGCGGCACCTCTTATCTCCATAGATTCGATCTTCCTGGCGATCTCTTCTACCTCTAATCCCTCTATATCGTCTAAACCCATGGGATGGAATATGCTTTTATGGGTAAAAAATCTTTGTGTGTTAAGGCTGAAAAAAAAGTCGATCAAACGATTTTTACAAATCCAGCCTTTCTAGTAAAAGTGAAAGGTCCTTCTTCTCTATTATCATGTCAGCCGCCTTTCGTACTTCGTTATCGCTGGGATTGAACGCTATGCCTACGCCGGCTTTTTTCAACATGGGAGCATCGATGTGACTGTTACCAACGGCGACACATCTTTTCTTTTTGACTCCTATATCTTTCACCAGTCTTTCAAAGATATCCCCCTTCTCTTTTAACTTCACTTCTACTATACCCTCACCCGTCAATTCACCTCCTTTCTCCTCGACATCGTTAGCGAGTATCCTATCGAAGTATCTACTTCCGATCATCTCGGCCAAAGGTTTCAAACCTCCGCTTATCACCGCAGTTGTGTAATTTTCTCCAAGATAGGGTACACATTCATCGAACCCGTTCATCACAGGAGCTTCGCTCAATATGTTTACTACTTCCTCCTTTGAAATATCAGGGTTCATAGATCTCCATAGACCAATATCCCTTCTTATGAATTCTAGATCGTCTATCTCATCGTTCATGTAGGCTCTCAAAGAATCTTCATTGTCCACGCCGAACCTGTCGTGGATCCACTTCCATGAACTGTGTGTGTCGACTAGAACGCCGTCCATGTCGAAAACGATCATCTCTTTTTTTGAAGTCATAAGTCAGCCCTTATATCCTCCATATTCTTTTTGTACTCTTTAAAATATTCTATGCTTTCCTTTAGGTCCCCGCTCTTTCGAGCGTTGTTGGTCTCCTTTAAAAGTTTTACCGGCCTCGATATATCCGCCCCCTGGATCTTAGCTTTTTTAAGCTCGTCTCTAGCCTCTTTTATATCATCTTTAAGAGCGTTCGCCAGCTGCCGGAAAGCTTTATTTTCTATCTTTTCGATCAGTCTTTGTAATCCACCTATTTCTCCCTTCTCGCATTTACTTCTCGCTTTTTCAATGAGACCCCGTGCTTCAGGAAAATCGAGCTCGAGTTTTTCAGCCATACTGATGGTGTCTTCGATCCTAGAAAGTTCTTCTTTGAAGGGCTCTAAATCCTCTTCATCTCGCTCACTTTCTTTTTCTCCCCCTCTCTTCTTTTTTTCGATCAACTCCCTTATCTTTTTGTAATCTCCCTTATCTCTATATTTTTCGATCCTTTCCTTCAGCTCTTGCATACCGTCGATCGAACTCTCTTCCATCTGGTTTAACTCGTCCTCGATCTTTTTATCAAGCTTTCTTTGGAAGAACTCTTCACAATCTCTCAAAGATTGTATCGCATCCTCATAATCGTTCTGTTTAGTTTTTTCCACAGCCTCTTTGATGAGTTCTTTTCCCCCTTCGATATCGATACCGAAATTCTTTGATCTCTTCAGAAGTTCTTTAGTCCTAGGTATTTTCTGCTGTATCTCTTTGAAGAGGTTTTTTCCACCTTTCTTCTCCACCGTTTCTTCTTTTTTCTTTTTTTCGACTTTTTCTTCCTTTTCCCCCAATTTCTTTTTGAGATCATCTATGGTACCTTCGACTTTGTCTTCCCCGCCGGAGATATCTCCCCTTTTGAACCTTTCTTTTGCCTCCTCTAGGTCGTCCGAATACTCTTCATATTCCCTCTCTTTCTCCTTGAGCCGTTCTATATGATCTTCCGCTTCTACGATCTTCTTAGATATATCATGTACGGTTTCAGCTGTCCTATTAGCGTTCATGATGCTGTGAAAACTTTCGATCAGATCGCCGACTTCCATCTCTATAGATGAATTGTCTACGTACTCTTCTATATCTCCTGTGTCTACATCTACATTGAGATCGTCTATCTCAGAAAGCTTTTCTTTTACGGATTTTTCTTTCTTTTCTATATATCTCTTCAATTCTTTTCCTTTCTTCATCCCCATGTCTTCGGCCACTTCTTTTATGTCTTGTTCGACTTCATCCGCCTTTTTTGATGCCACCCTGTATTCCCCAATCTCACATCCTCTCAATATGTCTTCTATCCATTCTTCGAGATTTGAAGTATCGCTTTTTTGAGAGATCCACTCGATGTAATTTCTACATCTTTCTACTCTTTCACGTATGTCTAATGCAAAGCCTACCCTATCCTCTGCCCTTTCGACCAGACCGTTAGCTTTTTCTTCGTCTTCATCCTCTAATGCATTTTTTACTTTATTCAAATCTGATTTGATCTCATCCAATACTATATTGGAACGCCTCAACCTTCCTATTTTCTCTTCAAGTGAATGGACTCTTTCCTGAAGGTCCGTTTCGCTACTTTCCATCTGCTGCTCGAGGATAGAATCTAACTCTTCGAAATCACCGTGTATATCATCCAGTTCCTCTGCCACGCTGCTGATATCTTTTTCAAGTTCTTCTTTCTTTTCATCCACCACTTCTTCTTCGATCTCTTCATCTTCTTCTTCCTCAAATATCACGCCGCAGCTTGGACATTCGGATGCATCTTCTGAAACTTCACTTTCACATATGGGACATTCAAAGGTGATGATCCTCTCTATGTTCTCTTCCGTATCTTCCTCAGTATCTTCGGGTTCCTTTTTCTCCTCTTCTAAATCATCATCAGACAGGCCAAGGTCTTTGAGGTCTTCTATAAGTTCGTTTTGTATCTCATCATCGTCCTCTTCTTCTTCCTCCTCCTGTATCTCTTCCTGGCCTAGTTCGTCCTCGATCGAATCCAAATCACTAGGTCCATCTATTTGATCGATACCTTCATCGTCTAAAACCATATCCATAACTTTTTCGATCGATTCTTGAGATATGTCATCCTCTAGATCTATATCTTGATCAAACAGACTAAGATCGGCTCCGCAGATGGGGCACTTTTCTTGGTCGTGCGGTATATCAGAATCGCAAACGGGACAAATGGTCTCAGAATCTTCTTCCAAGTGGAAACCACCTCGGGTCTTAGTATTGAAACAAGAAGGGGTAAGATATAAAGATTTTATGTGGATATTCTCAAATCTGTTTTTGTGAAACCAAAACGTTTTAAACTACCTACAAACCATGCTCATCCGATGACCCTTATAGACAGATGTAAAAAAGAAGTACCGAAAAAGGTTCATAAAGCTGTAGAGGACGAACCCATCCCGGCCAAAAAGCTGGCAAAAATGATAAAAAAGGGTAGGGCCGTCATCCCAAACAATCCTATCCACGATCCCGACCCTAAACCGATAGGCGAGGGACTTAAAGTCAAGATAAACGTGAACATCGGTACTTCAAAAGATCTTCATGACGTCGAGAAGGAAATGGAAAAATTGAAAGTGGCTGAGGATTATGGCAGTGACGCAGTCATGGACCTGAGTACAGGCGGGGATATCGACAAAGTAAGGAGAGACGTGATAGAGAAAACCACTCTTCCTGTAGGGACCGTCCCGATATACCAGTGTGGACTTACTAAGGCTAGAGAGTCTTCTATAGTCGAGATGACCTCTGATGAGATATTCAACAGTATCAGGAAGCACGCTGAAGACGGTGTAGACTTCGTCACGGTCCACTGCGGAGTCACTCAAGACGTCCTTGAAAGTTTGAAAGAGAGCGGGAGGCTCACCGACATAGTGAGCAGAGGAGGATCCTTTTTAGCGGCATGGATATTACACAATCAGGAGGAGAATCCTCTCTACGCGGAGTTCGATTATCTATTAGAGATCGCTAGGGAATATGATCTAACTTTGAGTCTTGGCGACGGTCTGAGGCCCGGCTCCATCGCCGACGCCACCGACAGACCGCAGATACAGGAACTGATAACATTGGGGGAACTGGTAAAAAGATCACGTGAAGAAGGGGTACAGGCCATGGTGGAAGGACCTGGCCACGTTCCACTTGATCAGGTGGAAACCAACGTAAAGATACAAAAAGAACTCTGTCAAGGAGCACCTTTTTATGTTTTAGGTCCTCTTGTGACCGATTTCGCCCCGGGATACGATCATATATCGGGCGCTATAGGAGGTGCTCTGGCTGCGTACCATGGTGCTGACTTTTTGTGTTACGTGACCCCGGCGGAACATCTAGGCCTTCCGGACGTTGAAGACGTTAGGGAAGGTGTAGTAGCTTCCAAAATAGCGGCCCACGCCGCCGATGTGGCTAGAGGTATAGATAAAGATATAGACTGGAACATCTCTAAAGCGAGGAAAAACTTGGACTGGAAAAATATGTTCGAAAAGGTGGTTGACCCCGAAAAAGCAAAAAGGCTGAGAGAAGAAAAGAACATCAAGGATCCAGAAGACGACGCATGCTCCATGTGCGGAGATGTATGCGCTATAAAGATGGTGGATGAATACTTTGGGTAATCATAAAATAAGGCTTGTTTCCTTGATTCCTCAACAGGTTTACATCTTCCTGACAGTAGAGGACTGACGTCCCCGCATATTTCGGGAAGAAAAAACTTCTCTTCAACATGCCGAGGTAGCTAAGTCTGGGCTAAGGCGCCGGCCTTGAGAGCCGCCCAAAGGAAAAAAGTCTGGAAAGGCCTTTTCCTTGCATCGGGAAGAGATTCCCGGTGTGTCAAGCAAGCCGGTGGCGCGCTGCGCCTCAGGAGTTCGAATCTCCTCCTCGGCGCTTTTTACATTTTCTGAGTGATAGCGAAGAAGATTTAGAAGCAAGGAAAATCTGTGATTTTGTGGCGTCTTCAAATCTTTTGAATGAAATGAAGAAGTTTGAAGGCGAGAAGAAGCTATGCTTCTTCTATTTCGAACGTAGTGAGAAAAATTGATAGCTGCTATGATCTTCTGATCACAAAACTTAACAGAACGATATCATGAGATATATATTGTTATGACGTTTGCTTGTCACCCTAACAAAGCAAGGATCCCTGCATTTATACTGAGAACGCCGATTATCATTTGAACGGGAACGAGTCCCTTGATCAGCTTATCTAGATTTTGTTTGATCTTGGGCATCGGCGCCCACATCAAGAGACCGAGTGCCGCCGTGACACCGGCTATGATAAGGATTATACTAATCCATATACCTAGGCCCCAGACACCAATACCTACGCCTATTATCCCTATAGCTCCTTGAAATATACCTATCCGCTCGACCTCTTCATCCAAACTTTGTCCGCCGATCGGGATCAATTCGTACAAGACTAAAAATGCGGTCAAGAGGGCGAACCCGACTATTATAGCAAAGATACCGGTTATCATGATTAACACCTAACTCAATATATTCCTTCATATATATAGCCAACGGTTCAGGTTGGATCTTTTAAACTATTCGGATGTATGACTGCGCGTGAAAACATCACAGATCTCTATCTAGGTTTGCATCACAGGCCCAGCATTTTTCGAATTCAGGTTCGTTTTCGCTGCCGCAGAAAGGACATTTGATCACACCGTCGTCTGCAGGTGGGGGTATTTCTTCTCTTGAATATTCTCTGTTCCCTGTATCGCGTCTTCTATCTCTTCTTATATCATTTCCTTTTTGTGGACTTTTTCCTTCGCTTTTACGTCGCCGCCGCTCCGCTACTGCTGCGGGAGAAAGCAGTTTTCCGTTCTCATCTCGCATCGGTTGATCGTTTCTATCTTGAGCAACTGTTCTTTCCGGGGGAGCTCGTTGATCATTTTGCTGTTGATCCTGTCTCATGGGAGGAGCTCTTTCCGGGGGAGCTCGTTGATCATTTTGCTGTTGATCCTGTCTCATGGGAGGAGTTCTTTCCGGAGGAGCTCGCTGATCATTTTGCTGTTGATCCTGTCTCATAGGAGGAGTTCTTTCCGGAGGAGTTCGCTGATCATTTTGCTGTTGATCCTGTCTCATGGGAGGAGCTCTTTCCGGAGGAGTTCGCTGATCATTTTGCTGTTGATCCTGCCTCATGGGAGGAGCTCTTTCCGGAGGAGTTCGCTGATCATTTTGCTGTTGATCCTGTCTCATGGGAGGAGCTCTTTCTGGAGGATTTTGCCGTCCGTTTTGCTGCTGATCCTGTCTCATAGACACGTCGTCATACTCTTCAGTACTTTCAAAAGGATCTGGTGCATCAGGAATTTCTTCTTTATTAGATGGAGCCGCCTCTATATTGGCATAATCCTCGCCGCAGTTGGGACAATAACCTTCGAATCTCACACAAGCTTCGTGATAAATATTACCACATGAACAGGCGACTAGGTTTTCGGAAGCTATATGTGTACCACACATATCACAGACTTCTTTCCATTCTCCCGAATCGCCAGGCTCAGAACCTTCGGAAGTCATAGGCAAGAAACCTCCGTTTTCCATCTCACCTTCAGGAGGCCTTCCGTCTGCAGATTCCCAATCGAATCGTTCGTACCTTTCTTCCTGTATTTTTTCTAACTTCTGTTCTTTTCCTTGTTTGATCTTAGATAATCTTGAATCTTTCATAGGGATCAATTCTTCTTCTTTTTCCCTTTTCTTTTTCCAATAAACGAAAAGTCCTAACAAGACTAGAATCACTGGAGTCGGAGTGAAATACCATGCGTTTATCCCGACGCTGGCCTCTTCAGTCTCGGTCTCCATCACGTTACCTGCGTTATCGACGGCCTCGACATAATATTCGAAGGAAGAAGAGAATCCGACATGGTCACCGGGTATGGTAGCTACGTACTCACCACCTTCTTGGCTCATGCGTACGTCTCTCCAACCGTCTCCTGTATCGTAGTAAAGGCGAACGTCGTCAATCCCGCTGTATTGGTCTCTTAGATCCGCCCTGACGATCATATCATTATTCCAAACCGTATCAGAGTAAGAAATTTCCTGGAGAGTGGGTGTAGCTGTATCGACGTAAAAGGTAACATTTTTGACCATCTCATTACCGACCAGATCGATGCTTCTCACTTCTAAATATACTTCCCCTCTCTCTTCGCATACGATAGTGTCTTCATAGGATGCGTTTATATCGTTTCCAAAAAGTGTCTCCCACTCCTCGTTTTGATCATATCTATAGTCTATCCTTGTCAACCCTGATAGATCGTCTTCACTCGAGATGGTTACCTCCGGCGAAAAAGAGTACCATTGATGGGTTGTTTCTGGAAGAGTTATATCCAATTCAGGGGCCTCATTATCCACTTTGATCTCTAAAGATTCTATCTGGCTTTCCAGCCCCTGGTTGTTCTCCGCATAATATTCGATATCGTGAATTCCCGAGTCGAATTCTAATGTTACGGCTTCGGTCTCATGCTCGTTCCACGTTTCGGCTCCACCTATACGTGTATAAATAGAGTCCACACCAGAGATATCGTCCTCGGCGCTTATGTTCAATTCAACAATATCTGTGTACCAGCCCTGATCGTGCATCGTTCCCGAAACGATCTCATGAGTCACTTGGGGCGGTTCCTCATCCACTTCATAACTTATGGATATCTCTTCCAATTCAGGCGTGTCTATACCGTCGGTCGCTTCGAACGTGACCCTATACTGTATATATCTGTATCTGGGACTTGGGACATCCTCCTCATTTTCCGCTTCCTCCCAGTCGCTCCAAGATACTTGATCTGGAGAAGTCCGGGTCTCTACCGTCAGGTCGGTCGTACCTGTAGGTTCCTCGTATTCCCACGAGATAGTATCCCAGTTCCAGAAGTACTCCCCGGGATCATACACGGAAGATTCGAGTACTCCGTTCTCTTCGTGGGTTATTATTTCAGCTTCCATGGTATGTCTTTTCGTTTGACCGACTTCGTTCATCGTTTCAGGTGTGCTGCCTATGTTCGTTCCTGTTCTGTAATAGTTGTGATCTCCGCCTGTTTTTGCGGCTGAAAGTTCTCCAAATGCATATATGCCGATCCAATCACCCTGGTTTATCGGGAGGTCCACATCCCATGTCCTTCTTCCGCCTGGTTGAGGATTATCTATAGCGGTTTCACCCTGAGGGGTGTCTACCCAATAGTCATCACCTCCAGACGGTTTAAGAACCATCAGATCGAAGGAACTTACGTTCTCGCCGGTAGCCATGGTGAATTCGTCTATAAATCCGCCTCTTGATGCCTGATATTGAGGGTCGGCCGATTTGGTGGTGTAACCGCCTTCCCAAGCGGAATCAGGGGTCTCGACCCTCCCTATCTTGTAGCTGTATGTGTCCAGCTTCATAGTTCCTGTATCGTCTATGATCAAAGTATCGTCTACTTCGCCCTCTTCGAAATCATCACGGGTGGATTGTCTCCATTCTCGTACGTGATCTTGTTGGATGCTCTCGCTAAGCGTAGAATCGGTATCTATACCCGCGTCATATTCGTACGAACCAAAAGCGATGCCTGAAAGCACGGGTGAAGAACCGATGATCAACCCGAAGATTATCCATATCGAAACTATCCTCTCGATGCTGATTGAGTCCGTTGTTTCTGGCATGATAATAACCTCTAAGGGACCTTTGAACTAAATTATAACATGCTGTGTACTTATAACTTTCGAAAAAAACACCAACGTTCAATTTAAATAGCCCGATTTTTTTCTAATACGCATGTCATGGATAGAAGAGATAGGTATGGATGAAGCTGAAGGAGATCTAAAGGACATATACGAGGATATAAAAGGCGCGAGAGGAAAACTATCCAACATAATGAAAGTCCAGAGTTTGAATCCTGGTGCTATGGAAGCTCATATGGAACTTTATCTTTCCGTGATGTTCAAAGATTCAACCCTAAGACGTGAAGAAGGAGAGATGATCGCCGTTATCGTTTCTGCAGCCAACGGCTGCGAGTACTGCGTCGAACATCATTCTGAAGCTCTAAATCACTACTGGCGTGATGAAGAAAAGGTGTCTGGGCTGTCAGACGATCACACAAGCATAGACCTCAGCGAAAAGCACCTTGCTATGCTTGATTTCGCTGAAAAACTGACCGAAGCACCTAACACTATCATGGAGGAAGACGTCGAGACCCTCAGAGAGAACGGCTTCAGTGATCAGGACGTTCTTAACATCGTACTCGTCACAGGTTACTTCAACTTCGTTAACCGCATAGCGCTTGGACTGGGAGTGGATGTTGATGAAGAAGAAGTCGGGGGATACGAATATTGAAATGCGGTCAGGAAGAAGAATCTACTTTTTCCCAAACGTGCTCCGATCTCTTAGTGGTTTTGAATATAGCGATGGTCAACCAGATCAAAAAACACAAGCTTAATCCTATGGGTATTAAAGTCAAAATACCGAATGTCAATGCAAAGAGAGTTCCGACCACCCCCACAAAAATCAACAGGATTATGAGGAGGATACCTCCGATGATCCGTCCATATTTGTTGAAATCCGTTTCAGACTTAGGGTCTTTAGTCTTCACTAGGTCCGCGTGTTTTGTTATCGCGTCATTCAGACCGACGAATTCTTTCGAGGCCCACTCAGGAAGCCAAATACCTTGATCATCTTTCAGAATCAGATATACTTTTTCAGGATACGGCTCCACACCATAATACATCTTCTTGATAGAATCCAAAGGAACGGTTCTCAACTCGCCGTTCTTTCTGAATTTGATAGATTCTGGAGTCATGCTGAAGAGTAACTCGGTTTCGACCTTTCTTTTACCCTCTTCTCTTTTGACTGTTCTATCTTCTTTTATCCAGATGTAATCTTCTCCATCTTCCTCCATTACTATTTCACCTATAGTTGAATAAATACTGTTTTGTTAAAGGCAGGGTCGTCATTTATTTATTACCCTCCGGGTTCATTATAAACTTCTAACTCTTGGGGTAGAGCGGAAGTACCGTTTTCATCGGGCATCAACTCGTGAACTGAATCCACGGCTTCGAGATCTAGAGGTCCGTAGATATGCGGATATTTTTCACCAGACATATACAGATCTTCATAAACTAAGTCCGAAGACAGCTTCTTTTCGTCTATACAGATCAATACAAGATCCTCTTCATCCTTGAAGAGCTTTTCTGCAACTTCTAAAACTTGGGTCAAATCGGAGCAGTGGATAAACCCGTCAGTTTCTAAGGAATCTGGTTTGTAGACACCCTTTCTCTTCGCTTCTTTCCAGAGTTCTTTCCTCGTTATGTGGGTGATCATATTAGCTCAGGAAGAGTTTGGTGGTATTTGACTTTCTTCATCTTATCCCAGGTATCAACGTGAAGAAGGCCCATACTGCGCTGGTGCATCCAACTAAGAGAAAGATTGTGGTCAAATTTAGGAATATCAAAGATAGACCGATCAGGAGCGGCGCGGTGGTCATACCTACGTACTTCATGGTGTTGAATATAGATATCACTGATCCGGTAAGATCTGGTGGAGACAATCGGGTGACCCTGTTGTAGATAGTGGGAGAAACTATACCCATACCTATGCCGTAGGTGATGAAACTGAAGCTGACGAGGTAACTCCCTATGGGCCAGAGAGGCAGCATCAAAAAACACAGGCCGATGAGGAAGAAACCGAGAGAGGCACGTTTTCGCCAGTCAAGATGATCTGCGATAAACGTTGCCTTCGATGCCAGCAAAGCAGAAAAGACGGCCTGTCCGGAGAGTGCTACACCGTTGAATATTTCATCGAAGCCGTGGATATGGGTGAGGTATAAAGGCAGGTAAGTGACCAAAGCGTATAGGAAAAAAAAGAGGATGAAAGAATGTACCATTATATTGCGTATTTTTTTTATCTTCAAAGTGGAGAAGAGAGACGACAGATATTCTGAGGGGCTTTGAGACACTTGGTTTTTCGTTTCCGGTTTGGTTTCGGCTATCACGAAGTAAAATGATATGGCTAAAAAAATTGAGAATCCGTAAACCGCGAAAACCAATTTCCAGTTTATCGACGCTAGCACACCTCCGATCAGGGGGATCACCGCCGCACCGAGGGCTATGGTCCCGGAAAGGTAGCCCATGAGTTGGAGTCTCCGATCACCAGAAAAAAGGTCACCGATCACCGTCATGGCGACCGGCACCAGTCCCGCGATGCCTACACCCTGCATGAACCTCATCAGTAACAGTATGGAAAAATTCGGTGCCATTATGATGGCTAACCCAGCGGCCCCGTCTATAAGGAGGCAGGTGATCCCTACTTTTTTGCGGCCGACGCGATCGATCAAATAACCGATCAAAGGAAGACTGATCGCCGCCGACAGAGTGTATATACTCAGTATCAAACCTACCTGCTCTTCCGGAGCGTCGAAGGCTTCGCCTATAGTAGGTAATCCCGGGGCCACCAAACCGCCGCCCATGACCCCGAAGGCTCCCATCAAGAGGAGAATCCCCACAACGAATACTGAAAATTTTCTCTCATCGGTATACAAAACCATCACTCCTCGCAGTACTAAAGGATCCGCAAGATATACTGCGGATGAAAATAAACATCAGATACATATTAAATTTACGATAAAGAAAGCGATCATTTCAACTTGACTACCGCATTCCAGTAAAAATCAAAAAAGATTAAATCCTATACAGTACTTGGTGAACTATGCATCTCGAAATTCCTTATGCGGGTGAAAATGTAACCGTAGATATAGACGAAGGAAAAGTCAACGCCGTCCTTTATCCAAAAGAAGTTGATAAAAAGGACGAGGCGGAAGTGATCTTGGAAGCACTTGAGAGTCCCCTCGGTAAACCTAGATTTTCTGATTTCATCGGTGATGGTACTCTTTTCATAGTCAACGACGCCACGAGACCGACCCCTACGTCTCGGGTTTTAGAGTTGATGAAAGAGGAGATAGAGGGACACGAAGTTGAATTCATCGTTGCAACTGGCTCCCATCGTGAACCAACGGAGGAAGAATATTCACATATATTCGGCGGACTATACGAGACTGAAAAAGATCACATCTATCATCATGACGCGAAGAAGGACGAGATGGAGGACTACGGTAAAACATCTAGGGGTACTCCAGTAAAATTCAACAGGAGGATCTGCGAAGCGGAGAACGTAGTGGCGATAAACACGGTCGAGCCGCACTATTTTGCAGGTTTTACCGGGGGTAGAAAGTCGTTCTTACCGGGGGTGGCGTCATACGAGACCATCACCAAGAATCACGAATTTGCACTCGATGAAAAGGCACAAACCCTAAGTTTGGAAGGCAATCCTGTCCACGAAGATATGATGGAAGCCATTCAAAAATTTGAAGGCGAGGTGTTCGCACTCAACATGACCCTGGATAAAGATAGAGACATCCATAGCGCTTCTGCCGGCGGCATCGAAGAGTCTTTCATGAAAGAGGTGGAAGTCGCCAAAGAACTGTTCGGCGTTCCTATTGAACAGAGATCGGAGGTCGTTCTCACAGCTTCATATCCCATCGATTTGAATCTATACCAGAGTCATAAAGCTCTTGAGAACGGGAAGCTCGCGCTGAAGGAAGGAGGCATCATCATCCTAGTTTCCGCCTGTCCCGAAGGTATAGGGCCTAGAAACTTCTACGATCTCATGGCATCCATGGATGACCCGGAGAAGGTAAAAAGGAAGATCGAAGAGGGCTACAAGTTAGGTTACCACAAAGCCGCTAAGATGGCCGAACTTTGTTCGGATTCATGCATATGGTGCGTGACCGAATTGGACGAAAAGAAGATGAAGGCGGTATTTATGGAGCGGAAAAAGAGTGTGCAGAAAGCTCTCGACGAAGCCTTAGAGCGAACGGGAGGAAAAGTCACTTTTCTTCCTGAGGGAGGTATGGTAGTTCCTGTTTTGTAGTACAAAAAAAGCCTTTAGGATAATATTTTAAATGACCTTCTAGTGTTAGATGATACAGGCGATGGATATAAGACTAGATAGGAAGGAGATCTTGATCGTAACCGTGATCCTCCTACTGCTCTTGGCTTGGGCTTTAGGGAATATGAGTTCAGCCTATTTTTGGATAGGCGAAGACGAGACCATACTGGAGAGGGAACCGGCGGATCCTGACTATGAAGGAAGTACTACAGCCCCTTTTGCTACCGATATCCCCGATGTGATGAGGTATGTTTTACCGATTTTTATAGTGGTAGCCGTTACGATAGGGAGTTTGCTCTCTACTTCGGAGGATATGAAGGGCCGTATAAAGACGATGATGACCGGTGTAGCCCTGATAATCCTAATATTTTTCCAGAAACCCATCATAGGCTTTTTAGAATATTTAGCGGGTTTTAGACGCTTTCTTCCCAGTGTAAGATTTCCATTCAAACCTGATATCCCTTTCGGGGATGGTGCTGAGCCTTTCTTCTCTCCGGCTAGATCGAACATAGCCAGTTTGATCATACTTATCGTACTCCCCTCTCTTCTCATCATCTTTCTCTTTTATTTCAAACACAAAAGGTCTACAGATGAAGAAGCCGATGAAGATGATATATCGACTACCGCGGACAAAGCCATAAAGCAGCTGCACGAAGGAGAAGATGTAAGAGACGTGATAATCCGGAATTATCAGAAGATGTGTATGATCCTGGAAGAAGAAGGCGTTCCCCAACATGTATCTTACACACCAAGAGAATTAGAAAGGAAGGCCATAGAGAAATTAGAATTAAAAGAGAGCACCATCGACGAGATGACGAAGCTGTTTGAAAAGGCGAAATACAGTGACCATCCCCTTGGAGAGGACCAGCGGGATAGAGCTATAAAGAACTTCGAACAGATAAAAAGGGAATTGGAGGCCGTATGATATGGTCGCGCCGAGAGTTAGGAATATGTTAGGGATGAAATCCTCTATTTATATATTATTTATGAAGCTTATCGGTGTAGCGGTCCTATTGTTTTTGGTTTTTTTTGGGAGGGGTGTCAGGGCCGCCATCCTTGTAACGGTGATGGTGATACCTTTATGGCTGCTCGTAGAGATGGTGAACGTAGATAGTGAATTCGCTGATCTATGGCAAAGTATCGAAGAGAAAGAAGAATTTTCCGAACTCCCTTTAAAGGATGATATGATAAGTTTGAAGAAAGCTAGGAAAGGCCAGAGAGTGAAACAAGCACTCATCGAAGGCAGGATCAAAGAGCAGATTTACCGCCTGATCATGATCGATCAAAATCTTTCTGATGAGGAACTTCGGGATTTAAAAAAAGATGATGAAGCCCTGGTAGAAAGATTGGATAACGAACTACTTCGGGAATATATCCGGAAGGCCATAGATCTGAATGATCTGAAGTCGCCTGGTGAAGTAGACGGAACTACCATGTTCTCCGACGAAGGATCAAAAAGAACGGATCAAACTACCAAGGAGTTCGAAGAAAAGATAAGGGCCGCTATAGAGGAATTAGAAAAGGCTTACGGTATAGAGGAGACGTGATAGATCAGATGAGAAATAGAAATCTGGTTTATTTGTTAGGTTTTTTCTTATCGACCCTCGCCCTCGGCCTCACTTTCATGAGCCCTATGCTCTTGATCTTGGCTTTCACTTCAGTTACTATAGTTGCAATAGGTTATATAGGCCTACCTCCCGACGACGATGCTATAGAGATCAAGAGAGCGAATGAAGAAGCCCATACCTATGAAGGAGAGGATTTCACAGTCGAATTAACGGTTGAAAATAACGGAAGTTCTAAAGTTTTCCTCGAAGTAAAAGACGAGCTTCCCAAAAATATCAAAGTATTAGAAGGTTCGAATCATCGGCTTCTTTATCTAGCCGCTGGCGAAGAAAAGAAAATAGAATACAAAATAAAGTTCTTGAAGACGGAAAATTACAGTATCGGTCCGACAAAGATTCGATACATGGACCCTTTGAAGTTGTTCAAAAAAGATTGGAAATTCGAAAAGAGCTTGAACGTTGTGGCGCTGCCCCCTATCGAAGAATTGAGTCGAACGAAATTGAGGCCCAAGCGCACAAAAGGCTGGCTAGGAAATATAAAGTCATCTCAGATGGGAGTGGGTTCGGAGTTCTTCTCCATACGAGAATATTTGGAAGGAGACGAGATGAGAGATATCAACTGGAAAGCTACCGCCAGGTATCTAGACCCTAAGAGCAACGCATACGAAAGTGAGAAGAGCGGGGACGTGGTCATCATAGTCGATGCCTTCCACGAGTCTAACGTAGGCGTATTCGAGGATAACATGTTGAAACATTCTGTTAGGGCTGCAACAAGTTTAGCCTCCGATATGATAGCGGACAGGAATAGGGTGGGTTTGCTGGTGATAGGAGAATTCGTCAGGTGGGTTTATCCAAAATCTAGCCAGGAACAGATGTACGAGATAATGAACGATCTTATGGATTTGGAGAGCGGAAGCTACTGGCGGTTGGAGCATGCTAGATACATCCTGGATAAGATATTCCCCAACAGATGCCTGCTGTTCTTCATCTCACCTTTGAACAGTGAAAAAGTAGCTGAGGCAATAGCGGGATTGGCCATGAAGAGGTACGAGATCGCAGTCCTGTCTCCCTGTCCCGTGGAACTTCAAAAAAGACACATCGATGAAAAAGAGAAGCTCATGGAAAGATTGCAGCGCATCGAGAGGAACAATCGGATGGCTAGATTGAGAGATTACGGTCCTGTTATAGACTGGGATCCAAAACAACCTTTAGAAGTCGCGATAGAGGGGGTGAGACGATACCAGATGAGAAGATGAACAGAGGAACGATCACCTTTTTAGAGAGTATAGGAGACGAAATGAAAGCATTTTTTGTCTTGATCTTTTTGATATTGGTTACTACTATATTCCTTTACCCCGCTTTCGTTTGGTATCTTCCCATAACAGGTGCCATCGTATCAGGTCTGGGTGTCCTTCTAAAGAAAAAGAGTCTTATCGTGATCGGAGTCTTCAGCACGGCGGGAATATTTTATATCCATAGTTTGGATGCCCCTCTCTCTTTTTCGACCATCTTCATCATCACGGGGTATTTCATACTCTTTTATGGCAGCATGGTTTACATGGAAGAGCTCATGATGAGAGGTATGATCATGAAGGAAACAAAAGGAGATCTTTCCGACATGGTGGCAAAGAGTAGATATAGGAAGGAGTGGAACAGGACGCTTTTTGGAAATCTCGTTTTTGGTCTATTTATAGCGTTTATAGGTTCAGTCATCCTTTGGGCGGGCTCTTTTGATTTCAGTGATTATGTTGATCATCCCATAACATTTATCGCTACGCTTTTTTTCATAATTTTTAGCTTGTTCCTGATCTATGTGCTGATGATAAAGCTGCCTGAATCCTTCGAGGAGGCCTGAGAACGGCGTGACCTTTTCACCGATAGGAAGGGATCTCTTCTTCAAAAGGATCTCTTTGGATCCAGTCCGGTTCGTAACGGAGGATCTTACCTGTATCTTCTTCTCTGATCTCAAAGCTTATCCAAAATTCATCCTCCCCTCCCGGTTCGATCTTATTTGGAAAGCCGATAACGTCGTGGTAATTGTGGGTATATCCTAGGTCAGTATCGACTTCGAAATCTCGACTAGCGGGATATAGGTCCGACCTATCATCTAAATTCCTCAAGTGTACTTGTATATATAAAAAGATATGACCGTGAGCGGCCCGATAATTATTCTTATCGTATTCTCTTATCTCAACGTACGATATATTGATCTCGACATCGGGATCAGCGGTCACACCACCGTTATCTAAACATCCCATGAAACCTGATACTAGACAGAGGATAAGGATGAGAGATAGGATCTTACATGTCTTATTCATGACCTCATCTCTATAAGTGATAACGAGCTCAAAGGATAAAAATTTTTTCTATGCTCTTCACACGATAAAACCGATAAGAATACAGGCATATGGGTTTTCTAAAGTATAAAGAAAGGGGTTCGGCTCGTAAAGAGAGTCTTCACTTCTTTTCTATCTCTTTCAAGCCCTTTTTGTTTTCCACCGTTGCGGACTCGTGGACCTTGAGTTCTCTTGCCTTGACGGTCTTTATCTTACAGCCTTGACCTATGACCACTTTATTTCCTGTAACACTGTCCGCCTTTGTATTCTCCAGGTAGATATCGTCTCCGCTGATGCTCTCTACTTCTAAAGAGCCAGATTTCCCGAAGCCGAAGAAACCTCCGCCGCCGCTTTCAACCATGACGTCTCCACCTTTGATCTTTTTTATCTTGGATTTTCCAGAGACCTTCAGAACTACGTCTCCGCTCAGTACCCCCAAGATATTGAATGCTCCCTTGCCGTTCATGGAGGAACAATCAACATCGCCTTCGGCTTTGAAGGAACCCGTGGACTCGATGATGTTGGTCTTGACACTGTCTCCGAACTTTGAGGCACCGCTCAAGTCTAATTTTTCCCCCTCGCTCTTTCCCGTCACTTTCAATGCACCGCTGGAATCTAAAGTTCCAAAATAAGCGTTACCNTTTATNTTGGTCGCTCCAGAAACATTCGCTTTATCTGCTCTNAGATCGCCGTTGACTCTTGAAGCTCCGGCCGCTTTAAAGGTCTCACAGTTGCATCCGTCTATCTCCGAGGCACCAGACATCTTAACTTTTTTTGTTTTTTTTGGTTCTTCCTTTTCCTTCTCTTCGGAGACATTCTCCAGATCTTTTTCCACTTCTTCCTCGAGCTCTTCGACCAGATCTTCTTCTTCTACTTCTTCTTTTTCGTGCCTGGAAATGATCTCGTTGTAGAGTTCTTCAGATATCTCTCCCTTCGCCAACCGTTCGTCCAACTTTTTTAACATCTTTTTTTCCATCTTCGTCACCTTTGTATAGGTATAGATGCGTCAGTATTTATATCTATCTTGAAAATAATATTAGATAGATTGAACTTTTCATTGGTTAAGTTCAACTCTCGGGTTGAAAAACCTATATATCTCCTTTTCCATTACTGAGCGATGAAGGATTTCACCAAAGATATGATAGGCATATTCGGTTCCAAGACCAGGTGCGAGATATTGGAGATGCTGAGAGAAGGTTACGACCATCCTGACGATCTAGCTGAAGACCTAGAGCTCACAAGGCAGGCCGTAGATAAGCACCTCAAGGTGCTGCACGAATGGGGGATGGTGGAAAGGAACGCGGTCTTTCCTCCTGAAGGAAGACCCAAGATCGTGTATGAGATGACCAAGGCGGGTAAAAGATTGATGAACACGATGGACAAACTGGCNGAAAGGTATAAAANTACNATGATAGAGAGAGCTGAATATGAGATCGAAGAGCTGGATATCAAACTAGCTACCGGTGAGCTTTCCGAAAAGATATACAAGAAGAAAGTGAAGGAGATAAAGGACAGGTGGAATTACCCGGAACTTAAGGGATTAGAAGAAAGATAAATTCACATCGATCGGAAAACAAGTATTACCCCCCTGCTTATCGGCTCGGGTCTGCTTTGATCGTTCCGCCACAACTCGCTTTTTTTACAAAAAACTATCCAGTGCCCTTTTCCAACTCCCGTGTTGAACTTCTTCACCGTAATATTACACTTATCTATTTTTATTTTAAAGAATAATATAAATACTCCTGCCGCATTACTATGATCGTGAGAAAAATGATAGAAAATAAAAGATTCAAAGAAAGAAGAGCCGGATACCCGAGTTACGAACATGCGAACGAGTTATCTGTGCTGATAGGAAGAAAGTAACCGGTCAAAAACCCTTTCTTTTTCTAATCCTTTTTTCCTTTGGCCTGTGTGAATTCACAGCTCTTTATCTTGATGTGAGGTATGAAAGTAGGGGTGTTGACTTCCCACCATCTCACCTGTTCTAGATCTTTTCCGATGGCTTCGATATTTTCACACATATCAAGCAGGTTCCCTTTCAGCCGTAGATTTTTGATCGGCTTTTTTATCTCGCCGTCTTTTATCAGAAAAGCAGCGTCTCTAGGTACCGTAGAGAACTCCCCCTCGGCCATATTGGTGAATCGGGTGTACCAATTGGACGTTAGATATATGGTGGGTCTGGAGCATGATGCGATGAGCTCCTCAGTGCCGTAAGAACCGGTTTNGAATCGATAGTTGGTGGGTGCAGGTAGTAGGGTCTTTGGATTTTCTTCAGTCCCGGTCATACCCATCTGCCCCAGGACCGAGTTCGAAGTGGTTCTTTCCTTCTTCCAAAATCTCAATTTGATCTTGTTCAGGAAACTCCAGAATTTAGCCGTAGAAGTGTTGTGCATGAGGGCTTTGAACTCGCCGTTTTTGACTATACTCGTTTTTTCTGAAGGCGTACCTTCATCATCGAAGGGCCTGCTGTTCAGTCCTTTTTCTACCAAGGGATCGTCGATTATGGTGAGTTCATCCGGGCCGATCTTATCGTCCATCTTTCCTTTCAAGGGACTCATGCCGCCGATGATCATTATGGGGTTTGCTCCGTTCAGAAGGTTGCCAAAAATGTTAGCCCCTACAGTGGGACTCACTATCAGGTCGTAGGTTCCCGGCTTACCGTTCTCTGCACCGGCACTCCTTTCCGCCAGCTCTCCAGCCTTTTTACCGGCTTTTTTAAACCTTTTTTCGATGTTAGAGAGGTCTCTGCTAGCCATCAGGGCCTGTCCGCTGCTCTCGTCGTCGTGAAAAGCTCTGATGGTGGCGCGGCAGAATGAAGATAAGTAATCTCCACCGTTCCCTTCACTGGTAAGAAGTCCGGTCTTACCGACTCCCGAATGCAATACACCAGCAGTTTTTTTCGCACCACCTTCGTGGGATGAATCGATCATCTTCTTTACCAGTTTTGGACCTTTCTCATTAAAATTTTTTATCTCATCATGATAAAGGGAAAGAGAAGGATAGGACGTATGGGATCTTTCATCCATACCCCAGTAGAGTTTACTCTTGGGAAGATCATCTAAAAGTCTTACCTGTTTCGGTACTCTCTTTTTCACTTTATCCTTGCTCGGATCCTGTATACTCAACGTGTCTATCTTTCTTGTGAGAGAAAAACGTGGTTTTTTTGAGATGAATATATCCAGTGTGTAGTTCTGCCACTCTTTGTTAACGTCTATAAAAGAGTTGGAAAATCTTATCTGGTGTTTTTTCTCTTCTACCAGCTTAGCTATGACATCGTCAGCTCCGGACTTCTCCGCGGTCTCGACAGCCAGCTTTAACAATTCTTTATCGAACCTTTTTCCTATCATCGTATCACCCGACTCTCACGTCTCTCATCCTGAGGTAAGGGCCTCCTGTAGATACGCTGACCGGCTGCATGGGATCGCTCTTTCCGCAGAAGTTCATACGGTATTCATAGTCGTCTGAGACCCCGTCGATGCTTTCCAACAGCGATGGCGTAGTCAACTCAAGAGCGGGTCTTTTGACCATCTTGTCGGTCACTTTTCCCTTCTCTATCAGATACGCTTCGAGTCCCACATACTTGCTGTGGAATCTTCTATCGTCTATGTTCCATTCTGTAAAACTCTCGATCAGGACTCCTTTATCCACGTCTTCTATCAGTTCTTCTTTGCTCTGGTCTTTTGGTTCGAAAAACGTGTTCGACATCCTGGGGATGGGCTCTCTACTGTAGCCGGCGGAACGTGCTGCTCCATTCGATGAAGTGCCGAACACCGAGGCGAACTCACGGTTCAAAAGAAGTTCGTTGAGGCGCCCCTCTTTTATAAGATAGCGGGGCCGAGCTTCAACACATTCGTCGTCATAAAGATAAAAACCCGGACTTCCTCTGATGGTGGGATCGTCTATGACCGAAACGGTCTCGGATCCGATCTCGACGCTACCTTTTTCTATCTCGTCAGAGTTCTCCGGGCCCAACAGTTCTTTGTAGAAGGAGCCCCCGGCCTGCGCTTCTTCCCTGCCCATTATCCTGTCGCTCTCGCTGGGATGCCCCACGTTCTCGTGGGCCATTATACCGGAAACTTCCGGCCCCACTACGACGTCGATAGTATCTCTGAACTTCATACTCCGAGCTTCTAGTGCTGACTGAACCAGTTTTTCGCTTTCCCTCACGATCAGATCACGTATATTCTCTTCTTCCAACCACTCCCAACCCGAAGTTCCACCAAAACCCAGCATCCTCTGTTCCTTCTCGTCTTTCGCCTTGGCGTTCATCACGCAGAAAATGGAGATAAAAGATCCGTCGGAATCCACCGTAGAACCTTCCGAATTGACTATATACTTTTCCGATGAGTTCATATGGAAGAAGAGTATCCTGTTCTTTATCTTACTGCGGAGGGAAAATCCTTTAGAACCGGATTTTTTCATGTCTTTATCCAAACTTTTAACGAATCCCCGCTTTTCCTCCTTAGAGATATCGTCGAAAGGGATCTTAACCGGAACTTTCCAGCTGTCCTCCACCGCCTTTTCCTCNGAAAATCTTATAGGAACTTCTCTTTCGCTGAGTTGGGCCATCTTCGCTATGGATTCCATCCTATCTTCGATCTCTTCTTTGCTGAAAGAGCTCACCGAACCGAACCCGAGGCAGCCGTCTATCAAGATCCTCAAGCCGATCCCTCTGCTGGGTTTTTCCTGTATGCTCAGGAACTCTCCGTTCCTGGCAAAGTAATTTTCGTTAACTGAATCTATGAAGCGGGCTTCTACGTGATCCGCTCCCAGCGACCTTCCGTATTCAACGGCATGTTCTGCCAGAGTCCTTCCGTCCATATCTCCGACCTCCAGATATAAATATCACGCATATGTTTATAACTTCTGAACATATAAGAGTTCTGTCCAAAATAAAATAAGAAAAAAGAGTTTTTGATAATTCACTGAGTTCGATCATTCCAGCTTTTTAACGTTAACGGCTCTAGGTCCTCTATCGCTCTGTTCTGTTTCGAATTCGACCATATCGCCTTCGCTCAAATAGTTACCTTCTATATCGCTTCTGTGAACGAACAAATCTTCATCACCTTCATCAGGTTTGATGAATCCAAAATTTTTCATGGTATTGTAGAACTTTACTTCTCCTTTCATATCTAGTTCACCTCCTTTATTTTCTTTCTACTGCTCATCGTGTAACGCTTCTACAAGCTGCTAGCATATATAGTTATGGTATTGGTATGGTCTTGGATGTTTCGAAAAGGTATAATAAGCCTTGTTCGATGAAAGAATATGTATCGAAGAGTCATCGTACCCACCGACGGATCGGAATTGGCCATGAAAGGCGTCAAGGAAGGCATGAAGTTGGCCAGATATTTAGATATCCCTGTAACGGCTGTACACGTAGTAGATATAGGAGATATATCTCTAACGGGAAAGATGGAAGAAAGTCTCAGGAAGTCCGCTGAAAATATACTGCGGGAAGTAGAAGATTTAGCAGAAGAGTTAGAAGTCGAGATAGAATCGAAGACCTTTAAAGGTACGCCCTACAAAAGGATATCAGAATATGCCCAGAAAGACGACGTTATATACATATCGTCTCACGGCAGTTCTGGATTTCGAGAACTATTCATGGGGAGCACCACGCAGCGCCTTCTGAATCATGCGGACTGTACCGTTTCCGTGGTAAAAGGAACACCGGGAAAGATCTGAAGCGTCACCTCGAGAATAGGTTTTAGACGGCCTGCGCGGAGGAAAAAAGATGAAAATAGAAAAAAGTGTGACTTTGTGTTTGGGTTTGTTGTTAGTGACGAGTGTTTTCTGCTTTGCTTTTTGTTCTGAAGTTGGAACGGACGAAGTCGAGGCCGTATCCGATGAAAGGATCGGGGACGAAATTGAAGAGGATCCAAAGCAGATAGAAGACATCCATGACCTGCAGGAGATGGATCAGGGATTGGACGCGCATTACGTGATCATAGACGATATAGACGCAAGCGAAACCTATGATTGGAACTCGGGCGGATTCGAACCCGTAGGAGATGAAGACGAGCCGTTCACCGGAACATTGGATGGTCAAGGGTTCAAGATCACCGAACTGTTCGTCGACCGTCCAGATTCGAATTACGTCGGCCTGTTCGGAAATTTGGGAGATACGGCGCAGGTGAGCGGCGTGACCCTCGAGGATGTAGATATCACTGGAAAGTACTACGTTGGTGCCCTAGCCGGATTCAACTCCGGGTCGGTATCCGATTCAAGTTCGTCAGGAAGAGTAGAAGGAAACGACAACGTAGGCGGTCTCGTAGGGAGGAACTACGGCGGACTGTTGAACGCGCACTCGAAGGCGGATGTGACGGGTTTCGGCAGAGTTGGCGGTCTCGTAGGTAGAAACGACGGCGAAACAACGAACTCCTATGCAAAAGGGGATGTTGACGGGAGCCTGGAGATCGGCGGCCTATCGGGAACAAACCATCACAGGATATCCTACTCCTATGCAACGGGTGGTATAACCGGGGATTTTGCAGTCGGTGGATTAGTTGGACTCAGCCACAGCAGTGTTACCACATCTTACGCGATGGGAAGCGTCGTCGGATCGGAAGAACGTGTAGGTGGTCTGGTAGGATACAATTACTACGGCACGGTATCCGACTCCTACGCTGAAGGAAGTGTTGATGGAAACTACCGAGTAGGCGGTCTCGTAGGGCTCACCCGTGGCGAGGTGAAAAACTCGTATTCGATAGCGAGCGTTACCGAAACCGGTGATATGATAGGTGGTCTGGTAGGAGAGGATACGGAAGCGGTAGTATCAAACGGTTTCTGGGACGTCGAGGCTTCTGGCATGGATGCCAGCGACGGCGGTACGGGTAAAAGCACGGCGGAGATGAAAGACGTCGCTACTTATACGGACACATCAACTGCAGGATTAAGCGAGCCCTGGGACTTTGTTGGAGACCCCAACGACGACGAAGGCGATGAAAACATCTGGGATATCGACGAAGATGAGGAACTCAATCATGGATATCCTTTCTTGGCTTGGAAAGAAGATCCGGTCGAATACAATCTGACCGTCGATATAGAAGGTGAAGGTTTGGTAAGAGTCGAAGGGCAAGAGATAGCGGATGGTTGGACCGAAGAGTTTGAGGAAGGAGAAGAACTGACCGTTGAAGCGATAGAAGATAAGGAGGGCTGGTATTTTGCTGAGTGGATCGGGGACGTACCCGAGAGCGAGAAAGAGAAATCAGAGATAACAGTAGAGATGAACGATGACAAGGAGATAACGGCTTCTTTCCAAGAGTATACAGAACATTACGATCTCACGATAAATATAGATGGAGAAGGATCAGTGGAGATCGACGGAGAAGAAGTCGAAGACGGTCGGACAAAAACATACGAAGAAGGAACTGAGGTAGAGCTGCAAGCGAAGCCTGGTGAAGACCGGTATTTTGTTAATTGGACAGGCGACCATGAAAGCGATGAGGAGGAGATAACAGTGACCATGGACGAAGATAAGGAGATAACCGCGCATTTCGAAGAAGAGGCAGCGGTATATCACGAACTAACTGTAAACGTAGAGGGCCAAGGCCAAGTGGAAAAAGAGCCTGAGCGGGAAAAATACCAGGAAGGTACGGAAGTGATCTTGAAAGCTGTCGCAGACGTAGATTGGCGTTTCGATAGATGGTCGGGAGATGTTCCGGGAGGAGAGGAAGAAGATAGTGAGACCGATATGATAATGGACCAAGATAAAAATATCACGGCTAACTTCTTGCGCGAGCCTTACTTCGAAGTGGATATAGTCGATCACTGCCAAGAGGTTAAAGAAGGGGAATTCGTCGTGATCGATTACATCGTGGTCAACACGGGAGATATCGAAGATACGCAGGAGGTAGGGCTTACGGTTTCAGGTGAGTTGAAAAAGATAGAGGATGTTAGTCTAACAGGAGGTTCGGAGTTCTCAGGAGAATTCATATGGCCCACTGAGGAAGAAGATGCCGGTGTATATGAATTGAGTGTGGCCAGCGCGGACGACGAAGAAGCGGTGAACGTCACCGTATTAAGAGATGCATTTTTTGAAGTGGAGATCGTTGATCACCACGACGAAGCGCTTGAACAGGTAACCGTAGGATACGAGGTGACCAACACCGGTGGTGTGGAGGCAGAGCAAACCATAGAGATCAAAGTCAACGACGAAGTTGAAGAAAGAGTAGAGATCGTTCTCGGTCCTGGAGAAAAATTTGAAGACGACTTCGTCCTGCGGTCCGAAGATCCGGGAGAATACTTACTTCAGATATCGAGCGAAGACGAAGATGACGAGGTCATCGTGAATATAGAGGAAGGAGAAGAAGGCATACCTGGTTTTTTGGCTATACTTTTCGCGCTAGTTGTGATAGCTGCATCAGCCGTTATAATCATTTACAAAAAGAAAAAACAGTGAAGGGTACTTCCCGTTTTGACCTCATTTTCCGACTCACAGAAAGATTTATCAAAATCGTACCCTCTTTATTCTCGACCTGAAAAAACCTGAGGTGTGATGCGTTGTCCCCTAAAAAAGATGTGAAGAAGGAAAGCAGTGGAAAAGTGGATAAAGTGATAGATAAGCTCTCTAGATCTCTGGGAGATGACAAGTTATCTACCAAGAGAGCGGACCTTCTCTCTTACAGCCACGATTATTGGCCCATATACCTGCACTGGATACTGAAAGACAAGTACCCCTCGCTGCCGGATGCGGTGGCATGGCCCGAAAGCAAGGAACAAGTAAAGGATATAGTGAGATGGTGTTACAGGGGCAAGGTGCCCATTTATCCGTATGGCGGAGGTTCTGGAGTTTTGGGGGCGGCTGTACCTGAATCGGGAGGTATAGTAGTAGACTTGAAAAGGATGCGTTCATTAAATATAAGCGAAGAAGACCTGTTAGTGGAAGCCGAAAGCGGTTTGAACGGCTATTACCTAGAGGACAGCTTAAATGAAGAGGGATATACCATGGGAAACATACCCCAGTCTCTTTATCCTTCAACGGTAGGAGGTTGGGTAGGAACTAAAGCACTGGGACAATTTTCAACAAAGTACGGCGGTATAGAAGACATGCTGAAGGGGATAGAAGTGGTTGTTCCGCCGGGAAGATCGATAGAGCTCAAGCCTCATCCACGGACTTCGACGGGCCCGGATCTGAGAAAACTGTTCGCAGGTGCTGAAGGCACCATGGGTATAATGACCAAAGGTTGGTTCAAGATATGGCCCGAACCGCAGAAAAGGATAAAGATATCCTACGCGTCGGAGAGCCTCGAGGACGCTGTAAGATCGATAAGGGATGTGATGAGGAGAGGGGCCGAACCCGCGGTTATCAGGATATACGACAGTATAGAGACCAAAAGGCATTTTTACGAGTATGAAGACATATATGGGAAAATAGCTACGGTCTTGGTGATAGAAGGTGACGAAAAGATCGCTAAAGCGGAAAGCGAGGTGGTCCGTGAAGAGTTCATCGGCGAGGAAAAAGGCGAAGAGCCGGTAGATCACTGGTTGGAGACCAGATTCAACGTTAAAGAAGCACCTCAATTCGTTCCCATGGGTGTGGTCTTCGACACCATCGAGGTGGCTGTAAAATGGTCCGACGCCATGGACCTTTATCACAACGTGGTTGAGTCTATCAGGCCTATAAAAGGCGTACTTTTCGCCTCGGCTCACGCATCACATTTTTATCCCCAGGGCATCTGCTTCTACTTCACCTTCGCAGGTATACCTCCTAGGAGAAAGGATGCGGAAGAGTTCTACCAGGAGGCTTGGATGGAAGCCATGAACGCGGTCCTGAAATCAAACGGGACCATAAGCCATCATCACGGTATAGGAAGGCAGAGACGAGATTGGATGTATGGGGAGCTTGGAGAGGCTTACAATCTTTTGAAGGAGATCAAAGATAGAGTGGATAAAAGGGGTATAATGAATCCCGGAAACATGGGGTTGTAAACATGCCGGACGAGATGGACTGGTTGAAGGACGAGATGTCCGGGATATCCAAACTCACCAAGTTTTCCACGGTGATGAAATTTTTGAAAGGAAAAGTTTCGGGGCCCGACGACGTAACAAAATGTTCCATGTGCCCCAACATGTGCAGGCACGCCTGTCCCGTAAGTATAGTTGATGGGAAGGAAACCACGTCTCCCGCCGGAAAATCTAGAGTCGGTATGATGTTAGAAGGCAGCGTTCTACGTATGGTAAAAGAGAACGTTTTCCCCATACATATGTGCCTTTCCTGTGGATGCTGTGAAAATTGGTGTCCCTTCGATTTTTCAGTATCAGACATATTGATGCCCCTGAAAGAAAGGGCTTTGAAAGAGGGGGTTAACTACCCCGAATTTCAAAAATTGTTCAAAAATCTTGAAAACCACAGTATGATCTACAACGAGTTGAAAGAAAAAGAACGGCCTGAAGAGGGCGAAGTTCTCTACTTAAGAGGGTGCGAGTTCAGGAAGAAGGATACAAAGGTTATAGACAAGACCGTTTCTCTTCTAAATAAATTGGATGACGACCCCTTCGTTCTACCCGAAGAAGGGTGCTGCGGCATACCCGCCTATAATGCTGGAAACCAAGAGTTATTCAAAAGTTTGGCAAAAGACATGGCGGAGAAGATAGATAGGTCCGGTGCGGAAAAAGTCGTCACTTCCTGTCCTTCTTGCGCCTATACATATAGGGAGTTGTATCCCGATATGGGCCTTGAACTGGATGTTGACGTTTTGCACATCGTTGAATACTTGAGTGATAAAGGATCCTATATAGCCAAAAGTAAAAAGAAAGGGACCATAACATTCCACGAACCGTGTAAGCTGGTCCACGGTCTTGACGATAAGAAGAGCATGAAAGGATTACTCCAGAGTAGCGGATTATCTGTCAAAGAGCCGAGAAGGAGTGGAGAGGAGACTTTCTGCTGCGGGTACGGAGGAACCACGCTTTCAAGGTTGAACGAAGACCTATCTAAAAGGATCAATAAAGAGCGGTTGAAAGAACTCAAAGCTGTTTCCAAGAATATAGTTACGAGCTGTCCAACCTGTAAGATAGCCTTCGAGGAGAACGACGAAGAGGTAAACGTTTACGATGTGGCGGAACTTTTCCATAGACTGCTGTGAGGTAAAGCCATGAGTATATCGCGGAAAGTGAAAAAGGTATTGGATGGATATCCTCATGATATATCCTATGGTTTAGATCACGGTATAGTGATCTTGGAGGGACATGTAGATTCACATGAGGAGTGGGTAGACATAGGTCTGAAAGTCGGAGAAGTCGAAGGTGTCGAAGGTGTGGTAAACGAGATCACCTGGAAAGGGAGAGAAGGAGTGAAAAATAAAAGGAAAGCTAGGCTGAAGAAAAAATTTGAAGAGAATAAGGATAAAAGATCGACATCTAAAGTATATGACGTTGTTATAATAGGAGGAGGCATAATCGGCTGCTCCATAGCTAGAGAGCTCTCCAAGTTCGAGTTAGATGCTGCCCTCCTAGAAAAGGAGCCGGACGTTTCACTGGGGCAGACCAGAGCCAATAACGGCATGGTCCATCCCGGGTTAGCCCCCTCTAAACACTCGTTGAAAAGAGAACTGAACGTCAAGGGAAACGCCCTTTATCCCAAACTATGTGACGAGTTGGACGTCCCCTTCAAGAGAGTAGGAAGCCTGATCTTGATCACTCCTAAAACCTTGAAGAAGTACCGAAAGTATCTGCCCGGTGGTCTTTACACCTTTGCTTTAAAGTATGTTCTGCCGTGGTTGGTCAAGAGGAAAGGTAAGCGGAACGGTTTAGATGGCATCGAGGTCTTAAGAGGCGACGAAGTGTTAAAAGAGGAAGAAAACGTTACGGAAGAAGTGCTCTCGGCGGTGAAGATCCCGTCTACAGGGATAGTCGATCCCTACGAACTCACCATAGCTCTTTACGAAAACGCTGAAAAGAACGGGGTCGACTTTTACTTGAACACTGAAGTGGTGGGTTTCAAAAAGCAAGACGATTCGATCCAACGGGTGATCACCGATGAAGGCTATTTAAGTACGAGATACGTGGTCAACGCTGCGGGTTTACACTCCGACGAAGTTGCGGAACTCGCCGACGCTAGAGAATTCACCATGCATCCTCGAAAGGGTGTAGAACTCCTTTTCAACAAGAGGTTGGAAGATCAGGTAGATCACTGCTTGGTCGAGCTTACGATACCTTCTCATCCCACCAGCAAAGGAGGCGGCATAAATCCGACGGTTCACGGTAACATCATATGGGGCCCTACCGCCGAAGAGGTGAAAAGTAAAGAAGATACGTCGGTAGACAAGAAAGACATAGATAAGATAATGGAGAGGTACTCTTCTATACTGCCCGATCTTCCCGAGTCTGAATTCATCCGGTATTTTGCAGGTGTGAGAGCTGCATCTTTCACCGAGGATTTCATCATCAGACCGGCAAAAGGGGCGAGTAATCTGCTGCATGTAGCCGGGATACAGTCTCCAGGCGTGGCTTCCGCACCCGCCATAGCCGAATACTCAGTTGAAAGATTGCACGAGATGGGTTTATCCCTGGTGAAAGACGATGATTTCGACGGCAGTAGGAAGAAGATAGATAGAGCGGCGGAGATGAGTGAAAACGAGCTGAAAAGAAGGATAGAAGAGGACGAAAGGTGGGGCAACATAGTCTGTACCTGTGAGATGGTATCGGAGGCTGAAATTGTAGAAGCTTTGGAAAGAGGAGCGGCAAGTTTCGACGCCGTGAAAAGGCGAACACGCGCAGGGATGGGTGAGTGCCAGGAGAGTTACTGTTTACTCAGGATAGCTGAGATCGTATCAAGGGAACTAGAAATACCGTTGAATAAGGTGAAAAAAGAATGGGACGAGAGCGAGTTCTTCGACGGTATCGTTAGAGGTGAGGGGTTATGAAAGACGCGGTGGTGATAGGCGGCGGCCCCTCTGGTTTAGCCGCGGCTTCAGAACTCGCAAAGAAACAGTACGAAATCAAGTTGTTGGAAAGGAACGACGAGCTGGGAGGTCTGCTTCAACAGTGCATCCATGAGGGATTCGGCACCATCCTTTTCGACGAGTCGCTTTCAGGGCCTGAATTTGCCGACGTATTCATAGAAAAAGTCGATGATGCCGGAGTAGAAGTGGAACTCAATACCTACGTCAAGTCCGTGGAAAAAAAAGATGACCATTTTGAAATCTTGACAGTTACAGGTGAAGGCGTTCAGAATATCTCTGCTAGATCGTTAGTTTACGCCATAGGATGTAGAGAGAGGAACAGGTTCGAGATAAAGATAGGAGGTACGAGGCCCGCGGGGGTGTATACCGCTGGGACGGTCCAAAGGTTGGTGAACTTGTACGGGATCTTGCCGGGAAAGGACCCTATCATAGTCGGAGGAGGAGACGTTGGACTGATCGTGGCTAGACATCTTCACCTCGAAGGTGTGGATTCACTCATGATGGTCTATCCCGAGGAATTTTTTTCTGGACTTCCCAGGAACGCTCAGCAGTGTATTTTAGATTTCGATATACCCTATAAACCTAGAACCACCGTCAAAAGGATAATAGGAGAAAAGAAAGTAGAAGCCGTTGAGTTGGTAGAGGTGGATGAGAATTGGGCGCCGATAGAAGGTACGGAGGAGACCTACGGATGTGATTCGGTGATACTATCCGTAGGTCTGATACCTTATTCTGAGAAGGTCGAGGAACTTGGAGCCGTGATAGACCCGAGGACAGGAGGGCCGGAGGTAAACGAATTTTTTGAAACTTCAGTGGACGGGGTTTTCTCCGTAGGAAATCTGGTGCAGATATTCGATTACGTGGACGACGCGGTAAAAATGTCCTTTGTAGCCGCAGAAGGTGTGGATGATTACCTGAAAGGAGCGGGTAGAAAAAGAGACGAGCCTGTTCGTTTGAAGCCCGGGAAAAATGTTAGGTCTATCGTCCCTCAAAGGATAGCTCATGAGTCCGAAGGAAAGATCAAGATATTCTTCAGACCCGGCCTAGAGAAGGAAAATGCAAAAGTCGATATCAGAAGCGAAGGGAGAGTTTTGAAGAGTTTTAAGAAAAGGTATATAAGGCCTTCAACTCTAGAAGAACTGGAGGTATCTAGAGGCGTGATAGGAGGTAAAAAGGAGGTCGTGGTCGATGTCAGATGACGTCAAAGAGGTTTTATGTGTGAGATGTCCTAAAGGATGTAGATTAAAACTTTTACTAGGTGAAGAGGTCGCGGTCAAGGGTCACGAATGTAGATTGGGGGAAGAATACGGCAAAAAAGAAGCTACTGACCCTGAAAGAGTGGTACCTTCTACCGTGAAGATAATGGATGCGAGATGGCCCAGACTGCCCGTGAGGAGTGAAAGAGCCGTTCCGTTGGTCAAGGTTGAAGAGGTCATAGAGGAGTTGAGAGGATTAGAGGTGGAGGCTCCCGTTAAAAAAGGTGATGTGATCGTAGAGAACGTAGCGGAAACATCGGTCGACATGATCGCTGAAAGAGACATGGAGAGGGAAGCATGAATGATCATATCCTGGTTTTAGACGTAGGTACTACCAATATCAAAGCGTTGGCCTTTTCTGATGACGGAGATTTTTTAAAAAAAAGGGAGATCAAGACCGAACCCATCTTCCCAAAAGAAGGCTGGGTAGAACAGGACCCCGAAAAGATCATGGATGCCGTCTATGAACTTTTAGACCAGATGGAGAACGAGTTGAAAAAACCATCTGGTGTTGTCATCACCAACCAGCGCAGCAGTTCCGTCGTCTGGGATGAGAAGACGGGAAAACCTTTGTACAACATGATAACGTGGCAGGACACTAGAACTGAAGATTTGGTGGAAGAGTATTCCTCTAAATTCATAGTGAGATTTGGTAAATTTTTAGGCGATATAGTCAACGGTGCGGCAAAAGTTTTACCTTGGATCAAGAAGACGGAGAGGGGTGCCTATCTAGCGAATCTAAGTTATGTCAGCTTCGGGACTAACCACACTTCGATGCATCTGAGATGGATGATGAACAACGTCAAAGAGGTGAGTGAAGGTATAGAAGAAGGTAGTGCCCTCTTCGGAACGTTAGATTCGTGGGTCGCTTGGAACTTGACTGGAAAACACGTTACAGATGTGACCAACGCTTCCGCCACGGGTCTATATGATCCCTTCTATCTGAAGTGGAGCGATAACGTGATGGATATAATAGATATACCTTCAGATATACTGCCAGAGGTTTTGATGAACGACGAGAAGATAGGCACCATAAAGGGTTACGAAGTTCCTCTTTTGACCATAATCGCGGATCAGCAGGCTTCACTCTACATGAGCGGTGTGAAGAAGGGAACGGTGAACATGACAAACGGTACGGGTTCATTCATCGACATGATCGTAGGAGAGCAGGCTCTTCCCGGGGACGTAGGCATCTACCCGATGGTGGCTTTAGGCAGCGATAGAAAAGTGCTCTATCTTCTAGAGGGTTTTGTCAATTCTACCGGTTCAGCTATAGACTGGTTGAAAAAGATCGGTCTGATCGAAGATTATTATGAGATCCATACCGCTTTTTCAGAAAGAAAAAGTGACTCCGAACTGACATTTGTACCCGCTCTGTCTGGATTGGCCAGCCCCTATGCATGTTCCAAGATAAAGGGCACGGTAATTAACATCACCTTGGACACTTCGAAGCATGATCTAGTCTGTGGTATGATCATCGGCTTGGCAATAAGATGTGCCGAGGTGGTAGAGGCTTTGGAAAAAGTATCAGGAGTAAATGTGAATAAAATTTTAGCCGACGGTGGAGCTTCCAGGATCGATGAATTTTTACAGCTCACTGCCGATATATCTCAGAAGAGGCTGGAAAGAGCTGAGATGCTCAACGGTTCGGCCCGCGGTGCTTTCATGCTTGCTAAAAGGGTCTTAGAAGGCCGTGACGTTATAGAAAGTTGGGAGAGATCAGAGATCGAAAAAGTTTTCGAGCCCAGTAAAGAAGATCATGAACATATAAAGCAAAGTTGGAACGAGTGTATCCAGTCACTCTTAGATGATACGTGAAGTGCAGAACGAAAATACTTTATAAATTGATATCCTTTAATTCATATCATGAGTTATAAAAAAAAGAGGAGGAGGAACCTTTGCGCCGCTATACTTTTGCTTTTTTGTCTCGTATCAATGTCTTTTTCTTTAGGAGCCGTTGATCTACTGAGCGAGGATAATGCTCCCTCTGAAAAAATGCTTTTAGAGGACACACCTGGATTGAAAAATTTTGAAGTGGATATAACCGAGCCAGGGGATGGAACCGAATTCAGTATGGGCGAAGACATAAAGGTAGAATACATGGTCGAAAACACGGGCGAGGAATCAGAGACCCAAGATGTAGAGTTAATAATTTTCGATGAAGAAAGGGAAGCAGTTTACGGGGAGGAGCACGAGGTGACCTTACAGCCGGAAGTGGAGATCGAGATGCATTCTACTTGGACCGCCGAGACCCCCGGGGACTATGATATCCAAGTATCTTGTGAAAGCGACAGCGACGAAGTCGAGATCAAGGTCGTAGCAGAAAAGCGGGCTTATTTTGCAGTGGAGATCACATCCTACGACCAGGAGGTGATCGAGGGCCACGAGGTCGCTATCGGATACGAAGTGGAGAACAGAGGTACTGAAGAAGATACGCAGGATGTTGAATTTGATATATATGATGAAGGAGGTAGATCCGTCTTCTCTAGAAGTGAAAGGCTCCGTCTTTCTCCTGGAGATAATTTCACCGACGAATTTTCATGGGAGACCGAGGAAAATGAAACAGGAGTGTTTGATCTTGTCTTGGTGAGCGAAGATGATTTTGACGAGGTGAGAGTCACTGTATTGAAAGGAGCTTATTTTGAAGTGAGCATCTACGACTACGACGAGGAAGTAGTCGAGGGCGACATGATAAGCATCACATATAGGGTAGACAACACCGGCGAGGTAGAAGGTGAGCAGGACATCGCCTTTATCGTGGAAGGAGAAGTGCTGAAAAATGAGACGGATGTAAATATAGGTGTCGGAGGCGTCTATGCAGGAGTATTTACATGGGAGACCAGCGAAGAAGAAGTCGGTGAGCGAAGCCTAAAAGTAGCAACTGATAACCATGAAGCCGAGATCTCAGTGGCTGTTTTGAAGGACGCACTTTTTGAAGTAGATATAATAGATCACGATGCAGAGGTCAAAGAAGACGAAACAGTGGTGGTCGAATACAGGGTCACCAACGTGGGTGAGGTAGAAGGTGAGCAGAGGATAGAGTTCCTTGTCAACGGCGAATTAGAAGATAGCAGAGTGATAAGCCTTGATGGCGGTGAAAGTTCCACCGACGAGTTCAGCTGGAGCACGGACGAAGCCGGCGAATATGACCTCACGATATATAGTGAAGACGACGGAGATCTTGTTACCGTCTCTGTGGAGGAAGAAGGCGGTATCCCAGGATTCACTTTACCTCTTTTTGTGACAGCTATGATCATCGGCGTTGTGATCTACTACAAAAAAGAATTGTGAGAGGCCGGTGGAGATAAAATCTTTCACAGTATCTAATATAACTCATCTTTTTTTCTATAAACACCTAACAGGGCGATGCTCCCAACGGCTGCAGCTACCACAAGGAGTATCCACGAGTGTCTTCTTGGGTCTTCCCTTACTCCTATCCTCACCTCTTGATGATCGTCATCGCTGGAGATAGAGAGTTCCTGTTCACCTTCCTCCTTCAACTCCAAGATGAATTCGCCCGTATGGTTTTCTCCCTTTTCGAGCGTTATCGTTTCTCCGTCCATCTCTTCCCCTTCAACCTGCAGAGTGATCTTCTGTTCGCCTTCAGTACCACCGAGGTTGAAGATCTTGTATTCTACCGCTATTTCACTCCCTCTTAGGAATCCGTCTCCCTCTTTTGGTTCTAATATGTCTAGTGCAAAATACGGTTCTTTTCTTTCCTCAACTGAGATGTTCACGGAATCATGGTGATCTTCGCTCTCCAATCTTATCTCGTACTCGCCCGCTTCGACCAGAGCGTGCCAATTCGCTGCACCGTTTAAAGAGTCTCCGGGATTCAACAGAACCTGCCTATACACCGATCTTTCCTTTTCACCGTCAACATAAAGATCGATGGACTGTATATCGCTCTCGCCCCCTGTGTTCTCTATTCTATATTCGATCTCCGCTTCGTCTCCGACAGTGACCTGTTCTGTATAATTGATTATCTCTATCTCGAATTCTGCCGGCTCGTCATCTGAGAGATCAGCTCCGGCTCGAGGACGGTCTCCTCCCAAAACTGCAGGCACAGAACTGATCAAGAGTAGGACCAAAGTCAGGGTTACAGTTCTCTTCAAAGATGTGCTCATCTCCTTTTCCTCCGATCAAAGATTACTTTTTAAATAGGGTTTTAAGTCTTTCTACAAAATAGGATATGATATCTACAAAGAGGTCCCAAACCTCTTTCAGGAATTTGAAACTTTTTTCATAGTACATGAAAGCCGCCACGATCAACGTTAAGAAAAGACCAGAGGATACTTCAGAGACGCTCGCGTATTGCGTAGCGGTATCTCCAGCTGTCATGGTCTCCCTTACTATCTGCGTTTCCTCCGCCAATATCGTCCCGTAGTTTATGGAAAAATCAGGGATAGGCACTGGTCCGATGAATTGAAAGAACATCTCAGCTTCGAAGTAATAAAAATCCGTGACAAACGGATATAGGAGTGCTACCCCGTCTGCAAGGTCCAAGACGAGATGAGAAAGAAGGTAGAAAAAGGCTATGAGACCGTAACTTCGATACTTGGGATAAAATCTATCCAAGTATAAAATAACTAGAACGGGGATTATTACGACGATCCATACATTATGGAAGACCATCCTGTGAGCTCCAGGGATAAAAAAATCTAAGTCCATCACTACGGCAAAGGGAAGCATCAACAAAACTTTCCTAGTGTCCACCCTTAAAGCTAGAAGTATGATCAGTGGTATCATTATGTGGGCAGCGGTATCCATATGGTTAATCTACTGACATGAAGGTATATAAAATTTCTACTTGAAAATAACGCGGCTATCAAGGAATAAAGAATAAATATTTATTAACAACCTCCCTAATAAGTAAGAACATGGCTAAGAGAAAAAAGGGCGTCAAAGGTTTGATGGGGTTGGGTGGGGAGGAAGAGGAAGACCTTTTTGGATGTGATTATCACATAGATCAGAGCGGCTCGAAAAAGCGTCTTGTTTTGGAGTGCACGGATTGCAATAAGGCACCATCGCTGAATGATCAAGAATGTTTGACCTCCGTTTTGGAGATAATGGCCGACGAGATGGGAGTAGACACACTAGTACTCTCTCATTATGAGGATACGGAGTATTTCGGTCCGTCCATGGATGTGTTGAGGAATCTCGTGGACTTTATGGACAGCATAGAGGATTTTACCATGAGAGACCCTGTTGAAAGGTACTTTGATTATCTATCCGATAAAGATAAGAAGAAACTGAAATGTCACGGATGCACGTTCAATCCTTCCAATGTGTTCTCTAGGCTTTATAACAAGTTCTCCCAGGGTATAGAAAAATATGAGATGGAGTTCAACAGGATAATACGTGAGATCGATAGGTCACAGAACACTCATTCTGAATGTGAAGAATGCACATATTCGACTTTAGAAGATCTAGATTATCTGAAAAAAGAATATGAAAAGCTATATAAGATGACAATGAGAGAGATAGGGGAAGAAGCTGCTACAGAAAGATAAATAAGATCAACTTTACAACTTAAAAATTAAGATCCTTCAAAAAATTGGAGATGTATATATATGGAATCAAGAGCTCAAATGGTTTCGGATGGCTCCTCATTGGTGACCAGCAAAGCGGACCACGATTTGAAAAGAAAATTCAAGAGCATATTTCAGTCATACCAGAGGGTAAAACCCAAGTTCTCTTCTTCTTGGGTTGTACTAAGACCTCCCCCAGGTGCGGAAAAAGTTAAAGAGTATCTGGTCGAAGAAACCAAGATCACGCTTTACCGACTACCTGGCGAAACCGAAACGCTTTATCATCTCGAACCGTTGGAGTATACACTGCCCCCAGGTCAGAAAAAGATAATATCTCTGGCACGGGAAGAGATATTGGATCATTATCCCGGCAGAGAAAAGGGACATAGACCTACTTTTATAAGAGAATATGCCAAAAAACAAGGTCACAGGTTGATCTATAAGTACGCTAACCTCGAAGAAGTCAACCTCGGCAGAACACGTTCAGAAGAACTAGCTAGAGTAAGGATGTTGTCCAACATACTCTCGAGGTATACCGTAGGTCTTGGTATAGTCGAGATACTGTTGAGGGATACGAGAACTACCGACGTTTATATAGATGCGCCGGTAGAAGAGAGTCAAATATACACCATAATATCTTCTACGGATCTGGAAGAATCTCTTCCTTCTAAATGTGTTACCAACATAGCTCTCACCAAGGAGAGCGCAGACTCAATCATCTCGAGACTGCAGTATGAGAGCGGTAGAGCGTTCTCTGAGGCACGACCGGTTCTAGAGTGCAATCTCGAAGAATATAAAACTAGAGCGACTGTCATAGGGGAGCCGCTTTCCCCCGAGGGTGTTTCTATAACTTTCAGAAGGCACTCGCCTAATCCATGGACACTCCTGAGATTGATTTATCAGGGAAGTATTTCCCCTCTCTCTGCGGGTCTACTTTCCTTCCTTATAGACGGTAACGCCACGCTTTTGGTCGCGGGTCCCAGGAGCGCCGGAAAAACATCACTCTGTTCCGCTTTGATGTTCGAGTTCCCTCCGAGTCAACGTATAGTGACCATAGAGGATACGCTGGAGTTGCCCTGTTCCGCCCTCAAAGAGGAAGGTTATAAAGTACAGTCGATGCACGTGCAGTCAAGCGGACTCGGAAGTCTCGGCGAGATGAGCGCTGAGGATTCTCTCCGTGTTTCTTTAAGGCTGGGTGAGTCGGCCATAGTGATGGGAGAGGTTAGAGGCGAAGAAGCAAGGACGCTGTACGAGGCCATGAGGGCCGGTACGGCGGGCAGCGCCGTAATGGGAACCATCCATGCTGATTCTCCCAAAGCCGTTTACGAACGAGTTGTTTACGACCTGAACATATCACCGAAATCCTTTGCCGCTACTGACGGCGTGATCATGTGTAATTACAGAAGGCCTAAAGGTTTGCATCGACTGGTGAGAAAGACTACCCATATATCTGAAGTGGTCAAGGATAACATTCCATCTTCGGTCGATGCTGACATAGGATTAGATAGAGGCAAGGATTTATTTAATGACCTGATGCTTTATTCTTCCGAAAACGACACTCTGGAGAAGACGGAGTATTTTGGTGAGGCTTCAGAGATATTCACCGAGATAGCTGACGATTGGGATATGTCGATTGAGGAAGTAGAAGAAAATATCAGAGCGAGAGCTTTAGTGAAGGCCGCCGTCGTTGATAGAGCTAGAGAAGAAGGCAGACTGGAATTGTTAGAATCGAACTACGTTCCAGAATACAATACTAAATTTTGGTATCTGTTGGAAAATCAGATAGAACTTTACGGCGGAGTGGATTACGACGAACTTGTAAAAGATTGGAAAGAATGGTTCAAGGAGAGTTTCTGAGATGCCTGCGTCGAATCGAGATGAAGAAAAAGGTCTTTTCACGAAAGGCTGCAAGTTCGCGAGCGACCTCTTCAATTTAGATCTCTCGGAGCTGAGAAAGCAGAGAGAAGAGAAACGGAAGAGAAAAGCTAAAGAACTCGACCAAGAGGTAGAAGAGGAGAAAGAGAAGTTCAAAGAGATCCGAAAGAAACATTCACCGGGCAGTCCCAAATTTAAACGAGCTAAACATCGATACGAACTAGCGTTGAGAGATCACGAGAAAGAGATGGATGCCCTGGAAAAGGACGAGTTCAAGAGTTCGATAAAATTCGCACAGATCGATGCAGAACCCTTTGAAGTTCGATATTTTGCCTACCTTTTGGGGATTATAGTTTTCTTCATATCCATCGCAGCATTCATTTACATCCTATTTTTTACCGGTATCCCTTTCATATTCAAATTGACCACGCTGATGCCTCTCATAATCTTACCGATCTTGGTCATAGGGGTGGTGATGAATTTACCACGCTATATGGCTAAAAGGAGAAGGGCAAAATCCATAGGTCGTATGCCGGAAGCGATCAATTACATGATCATGGCTATGTCTTTAACACCTAATCTGTCAAGGGCGATAGAGTATGCTGCAGACAGTGTTGAAGAGCCCCTGGCTTCGGAATTGAGAAAGATAATATGGGATGTAGAGATGAGAAAATACAGCAAGATCGAAGACGCTCTGATGGCCTTCGCAGATGAATGGGGTAAATGGAGCCCAGAATTCAGAAGGAGTCTGTACACCATCAGGAATGCGGCCCATAAGGAGACTCAAGAGGAGATAAATCGTTCCCTAGAAAAGGCTAACGAGATAGCGGTACAGGGAACGGAGAACAAGATGAGGACTTTCGCAGAATCATTGACCGTACCGGCCATGGGCTTGTTCTCTTTAGGCAGCATATTACCGCTGCTTTTAGCTGCGCTTTTGCCCGTTTTGGCCATCGGAGAGACCACGGCGGAGATGATAATATTTCTGCTGAACGTGGTCATACCTTTGGGTTTCTTAACTTATTCGATACACATATTGGGTTACAGGCCGACTATGAGAGCCCCTCTTTCTCTACCGGATCTTCTTACCGATAGAGAAAAACAAATGGTCATAGCGGCTTCTCTAGGTGCAGGAGCGCCTTTAGTATTTTTAGGATTTTACTGGAGACATGACTATTCATACCTAATATCTATAGTTCCTCTGTGGGGTATCGCGGTGGCTATAACGATATACTGTTTCTTCACTTCCTATTTTCCGTATAAGCAGAGAGATAATCTCTTGGAGATGGAGAACAACTTTCCCAACGCCCTATTCCACTTAGGAGGATACATAAGCAGGGGAGATCCACCCGAAAGAGCCTTCGAAAAGGTTTCAGAAAGTATCCATTCTTCCAGTATCAGTGTGTTGTTTGAGAAGATATCTTACTCTCTGCATGTCACTAGGAGGTCACTTCATGACGTGTTGTTCGCCAGTGGAGGTGTGCTTGAAAAGAATCCTTCTCAGATGATAACGGCAACAACCACCATCGTTTCAAGATCTATCAAAAAAGATCCGCAGACCGCAGGAGATACGCTGGTGAGGATATCAGGATATCTTACCGAGCTTCAGAACATAGAGGAGGAGATGAAGAGCAGGATGACGGAGATAACGGGGATGATGAAAGTTACGGCACAATTCATAGCCCCTCTTGTCATGGGGATAACTGCGGTTCTTTACGTCATACTCGCAGGTTACTTCGCCGAGATCGACCTGGAGGGCCCGATGGCGGGGATGGCAGGGCGCATCATCGGAGAGGATGTCCCCATAGGCGGTTTCACGTTTTCTATGGTTGTAGGTATATACCTGGTGACTTTGGTTCTCTTGACGGTCTTTTTTACCGTAGGGATAGAAAGTGGAGAGGATTGGGCCAGCAGGAAGATGGAAGTGGTTAAAATTTTGCCCCTCTCTATGGCACTCTATACCATTTCCGCACTACTGGCAGAAACATTCTTAGGCGGCATGGTCTGATGTGCAGAAACACAGGAAAATATATATTGTTCCAATGCATTGGATAATATTGAGGTAAGAAAAAATGGATTCGCTACCCCCCCGAAACATAAAGGATAACGAAGACGCCCAGATAATGGGTATCCCTCTCTATATACTGTTGATAGTGATCATAGCAGCGATATCTCTAGCGGCGATACTTGGATTCATGGTGACTACCGAGCCGAAGATAGATGACCTGAGGATACATTCAGTGGCTCACGGTGATGCTAACGAGACATACGACAGGATAATCGCAGAAGAGATATATGAGGACGGTAGAGCTTACTATATGGGATCAGAGAGACCGGATCCTGACGACGAATCTAACACGCTCCGGCCGGAAAGAGGTTATGACGAATTTCTAGTTGTGACCGCATACGACGAGGACGGCAGTCCTATGGCCGGTGTAGATATAGAGGCTACTGGTGCCGGAGTCAGTTCGGTAGCTACGACCAACGCATCCGGAATGGCCGAATTATCTTTGGATGGCTGCAGACTACTCCAGAACGAAAATCATGCGCAGATCGAACTGAGTGCCACCTACGAAGGCTTGATAGGAACTGAATCGGTCTCAAGTTCTATATGGGTCGAACGACCCTAGAGAGGACGAAAAGGGACCTTTTCCCCTTTTATTTTTTATATAGATAGGAAATCTTGCTCTAGATATTGTGGGTTATCAAGATCGCACTCCCAAAATCTTTAAGTATTCATCGTTCACTCTATATCTAAAAGAGACGATTGAACAGGTCAAAACTGTTCAATATGGTGGTTTGATGGAAGATAAAATGCAGAAATGTTTGAATGCCGAGAAGTCTTTCGTGTTCACTCTTTTTTTCGTCGCATTGATAGTATTTTTCATCTTTTCGTCGTTTTGGTCACCTTTTTTCGCACATGGAGGCCTCGCTGAAGCAAGGACCTTCCTTTCCCGGGATAACCATCTCCCTTCTGGAGAGGACGAGATCAGAACTGTGACTGCATGGGAGCAGTGGTCCCAGAGCGATTTTGAGCAGGGCGATATCGAGGATTTAGATCTTGACTCGACACCGGGACAGGTGAAGCTCGACACGGACACGATCCAGATCGGAGCGGCAGAGGCGGCAGCCCAAGATGGCAGAGGAGGATATTACGCCTGGGGTTCGGGAGAGACCAAGACAACCTGTGATACACGTTTTGAAGCGAACAGAGGCGGCACCATCAGGGAGTTCAGGATAAATGTAGGGGATGATCCGGACCTCGCTGCAGATTTTGAGATGAAAGTTCTCCGCCCAACGGACCCGGACGGAGCGACACCCGGAACGGATGAGGAATTTTATGCAGCCCAGTCTGAAACGTTTTCACCGACTCACGGCGGTATCACAGAGTGGGCTAATCTGGATATTCCCATCGAAAGATCGGATTATCTAGGATTATACCCTTACGGAGATCTTGCGGCGGTGGCTTTGACGGGCGAGAACGGTTATTGGGGATATGACGGTAGGATAACCGATTCGCCGAGAGTGATGGATCATCTCACAGAAGATGACGATCCCATACCGACCATGGAAGCGGAAATAGAAACTCACCGTGACCACGGCGTCTTAGAATCAAAAATCCATGACGCGGGAGAACACATGTATGAATGGGAGAGTATCAGTTGGGATGTGGATGTGCCTCAAGGATCGTCCTTTACAATGGAGACAAGAACATCTCCCGACGGGAATGATTGGACGGAATGGGGAGAGGCCCAAGATGGGGGTGAAGTCCCCGGAGACGATGATCATCAATATATACAGTATAGAGCTACGTTCCAATCGGATACTGGCAAAGAGACGCCTGTTCTTAACAGCGTGAGCATAGAATATAGAGTAGATGAAGATCCTCCAGAGATACTCCACGAGCCTATAGATGGGTGGCAGAGTGAAGGCGATTACACGATAACGGCCGAAGTCATGGACGGAGGTAGTGGTCTAGCGGAGAACCCGATAGTTCATTACAGTACGGACGGTGGTGGGAGTTGGGATGAACTGTCCACGGCGCATACGAGTGACGATATTTACGAGGCAGATATACCCGATCTTGATCACTCTACAGAAGTGATGTATTACATCGAGGCGCAAAATAATGCAGGTATAACCGCAACTTCCCCCGACGACGGTCATTATTATGCGTTCAATATCGATAAACAACCACCGGGAACAGAAGCTCTGCTATCAGGTGAAGAAGGCGAAGATAATTGGTTCTTGAGTTCGGTCGAAGTTGAATTAGAGGCCGAAGATGAATATTCCGGAGTAGATCATACAGAATACAGGAAAGGCGATAACGACTGGACCGAATATTCGGAGCCGATCGTGTTGGATGAGTCGGGTATCCATGAAATAGAGTATTATTCCGTCGATAGAGTCGGCAACGAGGAAAGCCCTAATTCAGTAGAGGTAAAGATCGATCTCGAACCCCCTACTATCGAGTTCATAAAACCCGAACCGTCAGGCGAGAACGATTGGTATCTAGATGAGATCGACGTAGAGATTACCGCAGAAGATGAAAACTCCGATTTAGATAGGATAGAGTACAGGATAAACGACGGTGAGTGGCTCATTTATGATACACATATAACTTTGGATGAGTCCGGTGTACACCTGGTGCAATATCGTGCTTTCGACGAGGCAGGGAACGAAGAGAGCGATGATACGGAGATCAAGATAGATATGGAGGATCCCTCCGTAGAAGCTGGAGTAAGCGGTGAAGAGGGAAGAGACGGTTGGTACCTGACTGCGGCCGAAGTTGAATTGAACGCGGAAGATGATATATCAGGAGTATCTCACATAAATTACAGAACTCGCGATGAAGAGGAATGGGTTGAATACAACGGAACCTTTACCCTTGGAAGTGGAAGGCATATATTGGGGTATTACAGCGTCAACGAGGCCGGAAGAGAAACCGACGTTAAAGAGATGGAGATCAAAGTCGATACGTCTATTCCCGAATTAGATTTTTCGACAGATCCTCCTCATGATCAAGGATGGATAGATACATTGGGTGTTATAGAGGTAGAAGCTGATGACGATATATCAGGAGTCAGTTTGATCAGCTGTCGCATATATAGAGACGGTGAATGGGAAAACGAAACCCATATTAACACAGGCGATATTTCCGAGATGAACGTGACGTTCCAAGTCGATTTGTCCGGCGCATTGGAAGTGGAACTCTTAGTAGAAGATGTTGCTGGAAATATTATTTTAGACGATTTTGAATATCTGATCGATCTCGAAAGACCCATCATAGACTCACCTGCAGCTAGCTCTACCGTATGGAGAAATGATCTCACGATATCGGTAGATGCTAGGGATTATAACAGCGGTATCGAAGCGGTCATTTTAGAATACGAATCAGGAGATGGTTGGAAAGAGATGGAGATGAGTCAGGAGGATGGCACATACACCGCAACCATACCTGGCAGCGAAGTGGGCTTCAGCGACGTAGATTATAGGATAATTATCAGGGACGGCGCGGGTAACGTACAGGAAACTGAAACAAGGGTGGCGCATGTCGGTATAAACTGGTGGTATTTCATCCCTATACCTATCGTAGTAGTATTGATAGGCCTTTTCGTTTATTGGAAGAAACGCAGGGAGGAGCATGAAAAACTCATGCCTGTTAAAGAATCTAAGTTCTCAAAGCTCAGAGAGAAGAGGGATGAAAAGTTGAAAGATCTGGAGCGTGAGAGGGCGGAGAGGCAAGAAAGGCCGGCTAGCCATGAATCATCTTTTCCAACCTCATCTAAAGGTAATATGATCGGAGTAGGAGCGGGAATAACTTCAGGGTCAAATAAATCCTCTGAACGGAAGTGCAGCATATGCAGCAGCTCGACTGATCAAGAGACAGGGTTGATATGTGAATGTGGGAGCGTTTATCACAAAGACTGTCTGATGGTCGAAGGCGACTGCCCGGAATGTGGAAATGATTACGCGGAGGTAACATCTTTCACTGAAGGAAAAAGTGAAGAGGAAAAAGATGATAGTGAAGCTGAAGAGGAGAAAGAGGAATGTGAGCTCTGTGGTGCAAATATATCTACCGATGTTGACGAGTGCCCATCCTGTGGTGAATCTCTTGTAAAGGAGCCTGAAGAGGAAGCAGAAGAAGAGCCAAACATAAAGATTTTAGCGGACAAGACAAGCACTGAATCAAAGGAGAAAGTTAAAAAAGAGGCCGAAGAGATGAAAGAGACTGCCATGGACACGAAAAGTGATGAAGGGACCGAGAAAGAAGAGCAAGTACCTGAAGAGGTCGAAGAACGTAGTGAGTGCCCCGTTTGCAATAATAAGATCGAATCGGATGCCGATAAATGCTGGGCCTGCGGAGTCGAACTAGGCGAGGAGGAAAAAAAGGAAGAGGCCGAACAGACTGAAGAGGAAACTGATAGTGGGCTTGAAGAAGAAACTGAAGATGAAGAGGAAGAAATGCAGGAAATAACGGAAGAAGATGAGAGGGAAAAAGCTGAAGGAAAAAAGGAAGAGACGGGTGAAGGAAAACCAACTGAGTGTCCCATTTGCGATAATAAGATCGAATCGGGCTCAGAACGATGTCAATCCTGTGGTGCTGATCTTGAGGAAGAATATGGAGAAAATAAGAGGTAGTAACAGATGGATAAAGATGGAAAAGGAAAAGAAAGAACTGGACCGAAGAGGCTGAAGAGGTCAGAGGAAGGAGTTATGGATTACCCCTTCAGACTATTGATAATAGCCATCGTTCTGGCCATAGCCATACCCATGATGCTCTCCGCCTTATCTTATTACAGGACGAGGAGTGCTGAGGAACAACTTTCTCAGGAAGTAAACCAGATCGCTTCCGCCGTGGAGAGCGTGTACATACAGGGTGTGAACGCAAGCACCGTCCTAGAAGTTGAATTCCCCCCTGAAACGGAATATGTTAGAGTAGGAGCGCCTCTCTCAGGATCTGTAGATACAAGGGCCATATATTATAAACTGCGTGAGGAATCTGAACATTCTATACTGGTGACCCACGGTCGGAAAGGTATACCGATGGCGAATCCAGAAAACGATACCCTGGTCATATCTGGAGGGGAACAAAGGATATCAATGACTAAAAGGCCGGTCGAATTCGATCTTAGCGGAGACGGCGAAGCGAACGATTATTACATAGAATTGGATGTATTAGAGTGGTAATATGTTGGATTGGGCACTATCGAAGGTCATTGTTTCTATATTCACCATGTCGCTGGTGATCTTTTCGATATTCGTTTTTTCGACTGCAAGAGATAATATCGAGGAGAACAAGTTGAAAAGCATCGCCAACGAGATATCCGCTAGGGTGAACGAACTATCGAATACACATTCCAATTCTTCAGTATATTTCACATTCAGAGAGAACGCATCGGCGATAACGCTCCCGGTTGAGGTGGATGGAGATTATTACGATATACGTATCACTTCTACCGACGTTAACCTGGAAGCTAACGGCAAGATAGCTTCGTCGGATTTCACCGCGGAAAACACCGATAGAGTCCATCTATGGAACCCTGATAATATAGATTACGTAACCAATGAGACTGAATTGGAGAGCCTCGACGAAGAAAATAGATTTTTAGACCTTGTTTCTGGAGAAGGGTTCAGGGTCGTAAGGTCCCAATTGATAGTCAACGGTGAGATCCAATATCACACTTTCATCTTCATGGACTGAGTTAAGTTGTAACAACTTTACAGATCCCTGGTCCAAAACTCGAATAAAAACAAAAAGCATAAATAGCCTGAAAACAAATATATAATTTACTAACCCCTATAAATTATGCGTTAGAAAAAAAGGAGTCGAACGTATGATAGAAAGATCGTTCGAAAGATATTTGCTGCTCCTGATCATAGTGACTCTACTGTCTTCCCTACTTGTAGGTTTATTTTCACCAACTCCAGCTTCTGCCTCGATGGAGCAGGAGGAGCAGGATGTATTGTCAATGGAAACTTGGACTCAGACCACCCAGGCTGATTTCGAATCGGGAGACACTACCGATCTGGATACGAGTTCATCTCCCGGAGAGGTGATGCTGGATACGTACGAGTTCCAGGTGGGGGCTGCGGAGTCGCCTAGTGATTATTATTGGGAGGGTGGATGGACCAGGTCCTCTGGTAGACAGGATTTTGAATTTGAGAGAGGAGGAGAGATAATTGAGTTTACTGTTGTCGCTGGTGAGTATGCGTCGGCTTTTAAGCTCAAAATACTAAGGCCCACCGGTGAACAAAACGAATTTTTCGCCGCTGAAACAGAGACCTTCGATCCGGATCCTTGGACCATAAAAACATGGGATCTCAGCGACGAACCTATCCCAGTACAGGAAGATGACAGGTTGGGACAATACACATTGGGCGCGCTTAGTTCCATAGCGTTTACTGGTGAGGATGGTCGATACCTTTACGAAGGCGAGATAACCTCCGATCCACAGACCATGGAATGGATTGATGACGATGTGATCACGACCATGGAGGCGATAGTAGAAACTCACGAGGACTCAGGAACTCTGATATCGAGCGTTCACGACACCGGTCCGGGGATGTACGATTTCGGAACCATCAGCTGGAGTTCGGACGAACCTTCTGGGACCGGCCTCACAATAGAAACTAGAACGTCCCCCGACGGTAACAGCTGGTCCGATTGGGAAGAGGCCAACGATGGAGGCGAAGTGCAGAGCCCTGTGGACAGGTACATCCAGTATAGAGCTTCATTCCAGACTTCCGAGGGTCAGAACACGCCTGTTTTAAATGAGATCGACATAAATTACTATGTAGACACGAATCCTCCCGATATCGAACTTCAACAGATAGAACAATGGCAGGGCCATGGGCCCTACACCATAAGAGCGACCGTTACAGACGAGCACAGCGGGGTGGACGAGAACTCTATTGAGATAAGGTATAGAATCGATGGAGATGTCTGGCAGAGTACATCCATGAATCCTATAGGTGGAGACGAGTACAGCGGCGATATACCCGACCAGGCTCACGGAGCCGAAGTGGATTATCATGTATACGCAAAAGATGTCGCGGAAAACGAGGAAACCTCTAGAGAATACTCTTTTTACGTTGACAAGGACCCTCCGGATAGTTCGATAAGCTTAGAAGGAGAAGGCCCACAAAACGGCTGGTACCGCAGCGAGGTAGAGATACTGTTCACCGCGGAAGACTTGCACTCAGGAGTCGATCGTATAAGGTACAATGTGAATGGAGGTTCCTGGGGTGAGATAGGAGGCTCCGAGGGAAGCATCACAGTTTATGACCAGGGAACGAACGAAGTCGGCTTTTACGCAATAGATAACGTGGGTAACGAGGAAAACGTGGAATATAAAACCTTCAAGATAGATGATACGAAACCCGAAAGTCATATCTCCATAGACGGGCCTGAAGGTAAAGGTGGTTGGTATACAGGCGGAGTCGAAGTGACTTTCAACGCCGACGACGAACTTTCCGGAATAGATTATATAGAGTACCGTTTGAACGACGAATGGCAGGTGATAGAAGGTGAAAGCGGAAGCATCACTATCGATACGGAAGGTGAAACCGACCTTCGCTATAGAGCGGTGGACATGGCGGGTAACGTGGAGCAGGACAATGTAGAGAGCATAAAGATAGACGCTACGCCGCCTTCTGTGGAATTTATATCTCCCAGCCCGGGAGGCAAAAACGACTGGCATGTGGAGGAACCCGTTGTAACTATAAACGCTGTGGACGGTATCTCAGGGATATCATCCATAAGCTTCAGGATCATCAACGATACCGGAGAAGGAGATTGGCAGACCGTCCAAAACGACGAAGTGGAGATAACGCTCGAGGACGGTGAACATACCGTCGAATATCTAGCGGAGAACAGAGCCGGCTTAAAGAGTTCGGAGGAAAGTGAGGCAGGATCATCACATATAAAAGTCGATACTTTGAAGCCGGAGATCGATTTCACCATAACGGAGCCAGAACCGAGCGGATGGTATACTTCACCTCCCGAAGTGAGCATATTCGTAGATGATAGAGGTGGATCAAGAATAGAACTGGTGCAATACAGATTGGGAACGGACTCAGATTGGACATCTTACCAGGGAAGTTTTGAAATAGATAAAGAGGGACAGTTTCACCTCGGTTTAAGAGTCATGGATGAAGCCGGTAATTTGAACGAGATAGGAGAAGCCGAATGGCTAAAGATAGATATGACATCTCCTTCTTTGAACCATGTTGACACCACGGATACTGTCTGGAACAATGAGATGACCGTTACAGCGTCTATAGGCAGTGGAGAAAGCTCTCTCGAAAAAGTGATCCTTCGTTATGAATCTGACGGCGGCTGGAAAGAAAAAGAGATGGAGAGATCAGACGGCGAATATAAAGCAACGATACCTGGAGACGAAGTCGGCTTCAGCGATGTCAACTATCGGGTGATCGCGGAAGATGTCGCTGGTAATCAATTTGAATCGAGAACTCATGTAGGATACGTCGGGATCAATTGGTGGTACTTCATTCCAATACCTATCGCAGTAGTATTGATAGGCCTTTTCGTACACTGGAAAAAACGCAGAGAGGAACACGAAAAGCTGATGCCCGTTAAAGAATCTAAGTTTTCGAAGATCAGGCAGCAGAAAGGCCAAAAATTAGAGGACCTAAAAAAGAATAGAGAGGAGAGGGCCCCGGGGATATCATCTATATCTCATTCTAGATACCAATCCTCCTCTTCTCCACCCCCACCTAGCTCAGGAGGAGCCGCCGCGGTAGCAGGCATGTCTAGTACTTATAGCCCTAAATCATCTTACGATAGGTGCAGGATCTGTAAAAGCCCGATCGACCCAGATAGTGAATTAAAATGCCGCTGTGGAAAGACTTATCACAACGATTGTATCATGGTGGAAGGTAACTGTATAGCTTGTGGAAGGGATTATGCGGAGGTAAAATCCTTCACTGAGAGTGGTGGTCTGGAGGAACCGCCTGAAGAGGAACCGCCTAGAGGGGAATTGGACGATGAGGAACCAGATGAAGAGGAACTTGAGAATGAAGTCACGAAGATGTTGGAAGATGAACCGAGTCCAGAAGCCCAAGATGGTATATGGCTGGATACAGAAAGTGAGATGACAGACCAAGACAAACAAGATCCAAAAGATGCAAAAGAAACTGAAGAAGAAGTCACAAAGAGATGCCCGGTTTGTAACAACAAGCTAGAACCCGGTATAAACAAATGTTGGGCCTGCGGTGCCGATCTGGACGAGGAAAAGTGATCATGACAGACTAGATTTTTGAAATACTGATTCTGTTTTCAAGATTCGATTTCTGTCACCACGGTACCATAAACGCCGTATTCCTGTACCTCGTACTTCTCTTCTTCATCGAGCGCGGTTCTGCCGAGTTCGGCCA